>Ga0068712_1000441_pt1 | contig 81287 bp, 70 predicted proteins | sample MTBAKSrepl1MetaG_FD_62987 | JGI IMG/M metagenome (GOLD analysis project Ga0068712, IMG submission 62987) | Enrichment culture microbial communities from Arthur Kill intertidal strait, New Jersey, USA, that are MTBE-degrading - MTBE-AKS1... | ecosystem: Environmental > Aquatic > Marine >... | reverse complement strand
CCCCGGACTTGATCCGGGGTCCACGCTCGACGCGTGGTGTGTACTCTGCCCGCAAAGCGTGGATTCCCGCTGGAGTGGAAACGCGCCGCAGGCGGGCGGGAATGACAACAAGGGCCGGTTATCTTCCCTAGTCATTGGCTGTCGTCTCCGGCTACTTCACCGAGTCGTCCAGCTCCAGGCCAAGCTGCTCATAGAGCAGAGAACAGCAGAGCTGGTTAACGTTGAAGGCTCATCGGTTCTCCTGGGGCCCGCAGCCTCCGCGTTCAGGGCGGTCGGTCCCAGTCGACCACCCACTTGTTCTCGGCCTTGTACAAATACAGAGCCCGTCCGACAAAATCGCTATAGGACTGCGGCCATACGTACACGCCTGCCGGATCCCGGATTTCCACCGTCACCCACTGGAAGCACGGGAACAAACGGCATCGGACAGCGATCCGGTATATTTCGCAGAGATCCTGATCCGTCAGGTTGGCGTCCGCCAGCCCCTCCCTCCATTCATTTGTCAGCAAATACTTATCCACAACATCTCTACTAACCTCAACTTCAGGCCGGAAGAGCAGCGTCGGGGGTGAAGAACCGTAGTCTGGTACGACCCGTTCTATCATTGCCAGCTCCAGTAGCTCCCATGTTCCCTCGCGCATTCGGTACACGACACGGGCCATCGGCTCAGCATGAGCCACGCTGCCAAATGGAAAGTCCGACCGGCCTTGTCCAAATGACAGCCTAAGCGACCCCTCGTGCGCAATGACGGCTGAAATGACCGGACTTGGGGCGATCCTCTCAAGGACAGGGATCAGTGTGATGAGTTCCTCGTCTGAGACGCACCCATTCCAGCGATATATGAGGAATCTCTGCTGTCTCGACAGCTCAACGCCGCCTGTTATCGGCTTGCCTTCGTCATAAAGCGGCCGAAAGGTCGCGCGGTCCAATGTCCAGTCGGCGTAATAATCGAATACGTGGAAGTCTGCACACGTTCTGCCGAAGTACACCACGCAGATGTCCGAGCCGACATGCTCACACTTGCAGACATTCACAGATCTGGGCCTGGTCCGTGTGACTTGCCAGCCGGCTTTACGGACCATCTCGACCACTTCGACGGGAACATCCTCAGGGCCTTGTATCGGATAATGCCTGGGAACAGGCATCCGAGCCTGCTGTTGCCCCGCGGTCAGCCCCGACAGAAACTCCGAGCCACAGCACTCTGAAGCGGGATAGTCAGCCATAGGGACGTACCATCCTCGTGAGACGCTGATTCTGACGGTGTCAGGAGCCCCGGCCACCCCCAAAGGCCGCTTATAACGATAGTGCACCGTGACTTCATCGCTAGCTGTCGGCGACTCTTCGCTTCTGACATAATCAGCCCGCTTGAACGGCCCCCCGACGAACGCGATGCCGTCCCGACTGTTACGAATGCCAAGAAACTCATCAAGCAGCGCATCCGCCGAGGCGGCCATGCCGCAGCCGTCGTCAGATTCCCGGTCGGCAGCGGCATTACACCCCGCCACCACGACCACGAGCGTGAGCATTACCAGACTCCCGCCGCAACATGGACTGCGTCGCGACGTCTCCAGTCGAGAGCCACCTCCACGCCAGCCTCCGCCGCTGTAGACAAACAACAAACGACGCTCACATCCTCCTTTCCGAACCATTGGCTGTCGTCTCCGGCTACTTCACCGAGTCGTCCAGCTCCAGGCCAAGCTGCTCATAGAGCCGGCGGCGCTGGGCCTTGTCGGTGGTGAGCGTGGCGCGGGCGTAGATCGCCACCTCGCGGGCCTGGGCCCGCGGCACGACGATGACACCGTCCCCATCGGCGACGATCACGTCGCCGGGCATCACCAGCACGCCGCCGCACTCGATCGGCCGATTGACCGACTCGATCTCGTTGCGGCCCGGCCGGATGCCCCGTGTGACCCGACGCATATACAGGGGAATCCCCTCGGCCGCGATCTCATCCGTGTCCCGCGCTCCGGAATCGGTGACGATCCCCACGCACCCGCGTTTCTTCCAGCCCATGGAGTTGTTCGACCCGATCGTGCCCACATCCACCGCGTCGGCGTCGTCGAACACCAGCACCGTGCCCGGCCGAATCAGCGGCACGAACGGCTCGCTGGACAGCTCGCTGTACCACTGGCCCACCCAGGCGTCGAATGCCTCGGTCGAGCGGCGACCGGCCGGGGGCCGCTGCGTGGGCACGTACCGAACGGTGACGGCGATGCCGACCATCCGATGGCCAAATCGCTCGGTATCCCTCCACGCCGGGGCGATCGCGGGGTCCATGAGGCCGATGTTCTGCAGGCCCGCCCGATCCATCCCGTCGCTGACGTCGGCCACGCGAAGCCCGTCGAACAGCTTGAGCAACTCAGCGTCCTCGGCCTCGGTATAGGTTGGCGTGGTCATGAAGTTGTACCCGGCCCGCAGTGCCTCCTCGTTCGGTGGTGATTTGGACCCGGCATGGCCGGTCAGCCCCAACGCCAGCACCGCCGCCATTGCCGACAGCACCACCCATCGCCCCGCACGCGACATGGCCATGACACCCTGTCTCATCACAACACCCCTTACTTACAAGACCCGCCCCCACGATTTCCACGCCCCATCAGTATACCGCGCCGCAACCCCGCCTGACAGGGCTCTCCGACAGGTGATGACGAGGAGGATGCAGGAATCACGGGCAAGATGCCCCTGTCACGGCGTGGCCGGGTCGCCCCGAAAAAAAGAAGGGCAAGCCTCCGTGCTTGCCTGCCCTTCCTATAACCAATGATTGCATCGCCGTCAATGATGCGTCCAATAATCAACCACCAGGACCTTGTCCAGATGGGGCTCCAGAACCTTGACAAAATCCTGGTGGGCGGGATGCGGCAGGTAAGCCGCCCGATCGGCCTCGGTCTTGAACGTCATCAGGAAGCAATGCGTGTATCCCTGGGCCAGGTTCTCGACGCTCACGTCCGTGCCCCACTCGAAGTCGTGGATCTGCGGAATCCGGGACGGCAGCGTGGCGAAGGCCTCTTCGATCCGTCGGATATCCTGCGGCGACGTGCCCTCCTTGAAGCCGAACAGCACAACGTGCCGAAGCAAGGGCCCGCCCCCAGACGGAGCGAAATCCCGGATGGTGCCGTCCTGTTGGCATCCGATGCACACGAAGACCGAAGCGACCAGAAACCCCGCAAGCAACCCCTTTTTCACGGCTCATCTCCCTGGCGTGGGATCCCCCATCTGATGCGGCATTCTAGGCCCTCCCTGCCCGGCCGTCCAGCGTAAAATCCGGCGCCCGGCGGGGGCCGGTTTGCGGCGGCGGGTGCTTGCAGGGCGGTGGGGTTCGTGGTATACACAGGTTTTTGGTCCACGAGTAATAAGGGGTGGCCCCATGGAAACATCGGAACTCAAGGCCGCGATCGCCGAGCTGGAGGCCCGGGTGCAGCACATCCGGGAGTGGCTTTGACGTCGCGAACAAGCACGCACAGCGCCAACGCCTGGAGGCCAAGATGGCCCAGCCGGGCTTCTGGGACAATCCCGACGCCGCCCAGAAGGTCGTCACACAACTCAGCGCGCTGAAGGCCGTCATCGACCCGATCGAGAAGGCGACCACCGCCGTCACCGACCTGCGGGAGCTGTTCGAACTGGCCGAGGAAGAGGGCGATCCGGATACCCTTGATATGGTGGAAGCCGACGTGGACACGTTGTGCCGCCAATGCGACAGGATCGAGATCGCCGGGATGCTTAACGGGCCGGATGACATGCGCGACTGCTTTTTCAGCATCCACGCCGGCGCCGGCGGCACGGAAAGCTGCGACTGGGCCCAGATGCTGCTGCGCATGTACACCCGCTATTTCGAGACGGCCAAGTACAAGTATGAACAGATGGACCTGACGCCCGGCGAAGAGGCGGGCATCCGCTCGGTCACGCTGCGGGTCCGTGGGCCGTTCGCCTTCGGCAAGCTCTCCTGCGAGACCGGCGTCCATCGCCTCGTCCGCATCAGCCCCTTCGACGCCCAATCGCGTCGGCACACCAGCTTCGCCGCCGTCGATGTCATTCCCGAGCAGGATGAGGTGGATATCGAGATCAACGAGGACGATCTGCGGATCGATACCTATCGCGCCAGCGGCGCCGGCGGCCAGCACGTCAACAAGGTCAGCAGCGCCGTGCGCATCACCCACCTGCCCACGGGCATCGTCGTCCAGTGCCAGAATGACCGCAGCCAGCACAAGAACCGCGCCGAGGCGATGAAGATGCTCATGGCCCGGCTCTACATGCTGGAGAAGCAGAAACGCGATGAGGAGATCAGCAAGCTCTACGGCAACAAGGGCGAAATTGCCTGGGGCAACCAGATCCGCAGTTACGTCCTGCAGCCCTATCAGATGATCAAGGACCACCGCACGGACCACCAGACGGGTAACGTGGACGCTGTCCTGGACGGCGACATCGAACCGTTCATCGAGAGTTATCTCAAGTTTCGAAGCCAGAAAAAAAGCAAACAGGCCGGCTGAGGAGACCCATGCGACAGATTCTGAAAACCACGGTCCAGGCGGCAAAGGGCGACCCGCTGAAGACGAAGACGGATGTCTTGGCCGTCGGATTGTTCGAGGACCACACCGGTCCATTCGCCCGCCGGCTCGATGAGGCCTTGGGCGGCGCCGTGACGCAACTGCGCAACCTGGGCGACTTCCAGGGCAAGGCCAAGCAGACCGCCCTGCTCTACACACAGGGGCGCATTCCCGCCAAACGCGTGCTGCTGACGGGGCTGGGACCTCGCGACGAGGTTGACCTGGAGGCCGTGCGGCGCGCCGCGGCCGTGGCGGCCCATAAAGCCGTCGAGACCAAGGCCGCCACCGTCGCCCTGGCCATCCATGCTGAACTCGATCATCGCACGTTCGACGCCGAGCGGCTCGGCCGGGTACTGACCGAGGCCGCCCACTTTGGGGCGTATCGGTACGACGAATACGTCACGCCCGAGGGACCCTCGCGACCGAAGCAGTTGCGGGTCACGCTCATCGAACCCGATGCCGCACGGGCCAAGGCCCTCACGTCGGGCCTGCGCACGGGCCAGATCATCGGCGAGGCCCGCAATTGGGCGCGGACGGTCATGAACCGCCCGGCCAATATCGTAAACCCCGCCGCCCTGGCCGACGAGGCGCGGAAGCTGGCCGCCTCGAATCCCTGTTTGCGCTGCACCGTATGGAACCTGGCACAGATCCGCCGACGCGGCATGGGGGGCATCCTCGCTGTGGGCCAAGGCTCGGCCAACGAACCCCGCTTCATTGTGCTGCATTACACGCCCACCGGCGCCTCGCGGGGGCGGATCGGCCTGGTGGGCAAGGCGATCACGTTCGATTCGGGCGGCATCAGCATCAAGCCGTCGGAGAACATGCACGAGATGAAGTACGACAAGTCCGGCGGCGTGGCGGTCCTTGGCGCCCTGCGGGCCATCGCCGCGATGAAACCCGACGTCGAGGTGCTCGGCATCGTCCCCTCCGCCGAGAACATGCCCGGCGGGATGAGCTATCGGCCGGGCGACATCGTCACCACCTACAGCGGCAAGACGGTGGAGATTCAGAACACCGACGCCGAGGGCCGTATGCTTCTGTGCGACGCGATTCATTACGCCGTCGAGCAGAAGTGCGACGCCATCGTGGACATCGCCACGCTCACCGGGGCCTGCGTGGTGGCCCTGGGCGAGGGCCGGGCGGGCGTGATGGGCAACAACGAGCCTCAGATCGAACAGCTCCGCGCCGCCGCCGAGGCCACCGGCGAAAAGGTCTGGCCCCTGCCCAGCGGTGCCGAGTACCTGGAGCTGATGAAAAGCAAGATCGCCGACCTGAAAAACATCGGCGGCAAATGGGGCGGCGCGTGCACCGCGGCGGCCTTCCTGGGGGCGTTTGCGGACAAGGCCACCTGGGCCCATATCGACATGGCGGGCGTGGGCATGATCGACGGGGAGAAGCAGAACGTCGCGCCCGGCTCGATCGGGTATGGCGTGGGCCTGCTCGCCGAGTACGTCTGTCACCAGGCCCGGTTATCGGGAGGCGCCAAACGCGCTGTCCGACGCACAAAGAGAGGAGGCCGGCGATGAGCGAGCCCGCCCCGACGCCCCTGGACCTGGACCGCATCGCCAAAGCCGTCCGGGAGATCCTCCTGGCCGTGGGCGAAGACCCGAACCGTGAAGGCCTGCGCAGCACGCCTGAGCGGGTGGCACGCATGTACGCCGAACTGCTCGGCGGCAGCCGGGAAGACCCGAGCGAGCATCTGCGCGGCGTTTTCCAGGAGGATTATGACGAGATCGTGCTGTTGCGGGGCGTTCCCTTCTTCAGTGTGTGTGAGCATCATCTGATGCCTTTTATCGGCAAGGCCCACATCGCCTATCTGCCGCGTGGCCGCGTACTCGGCGTCAGCAAGCTGGCGCGAATCCTGGATTGTTTCGCCCGCCGGCTCCAGGTCCAGGAACGCTTGACCAGCCAGGTGGCGGACTTCCTCATGGCTGAGCTGCATCCCTTGGGGGTCGCGGTGGTGCTCGAGGCCAGCCATAGCTGCATGACCATACGCGGCGCCAAGAAACCGGGGTCGATCATGGTCACCAGTGCGCTCCGGGGCGGATTCGTCAAGGACCCGCGCAGCCGAGCCGAGGTGCTCAGCCTGATGCACCAGGATCGCGATTTGGCCTGATGTCGCCCGTAGGGAACGTCGAGATGTTCCGACTCACGCGTCAAGTCCGTTTCTCGGTCAACCCGTTCGGCCCCGACTCCAAGGAGGGGGCCAACAGTTTCGCCTCGGTGCCGAGCGGCGAGGGGCTGTGCCTCTTTTTGGCCCTGACCATCGGGGTGACCGGCCCGCTCGATCCGGATACGGGCTTTGTCGTGAACGTCATGGAGATCGACCGGCAGGCCCGCGACCACACGGTGCCCCTGCTGGCCGAGTACATCCGAAGGCGTTTCAGGGACGGCCGGGCCGTGAGTTTGTCGGACCTGGCCGCGCTGCTGCACGAGGCCCGAGGAGTTCTGGAGGGCCGGCTGGCGACGGCCCGAGTGGGCTGTCTGTATCTTGCGCTGAACCCTTATCGGACACTGGCGATTTGGCCGGAGGACACGACCGTGATGCTGTTCAGTGAGAAGTTCGAGTTTGCCGCCACGCACACCCTGTGGAACAGCCGTTTCAGCCCTGAGGAAAACGCCGAGATGTTCGGCAAGTGTGCCAACCCCACCGGCCATGGGCATAACTATGTGCTGGAGGTCAAGGTCCGCTGCCCGGTGGCCCGTGAGGACTGGCGGATTGCCCGGTTCCAGCAGATCGTCGAGGAGGCGTTCCTGTCGCGGGTGGACCACAGGAATCTGAACCTGGACGTGCCCCAGTTCGCCGAGGCGATTCCCAGCGTGGAGAATCTCGCGGTCATGGCGTGGCGATGCCTCCAGGGCCGGCTGGCCCCGGCCGTACTGGAGGAGGTGGCGATCTGGGAAACGGACAAGACCTGCTGTGTCTATCGGCCCGAGACGGCACATAGTGGAACACCCGATAATGCATCCTGACGCACCCTGGAACCGGGTGTTCGCCGTGGTCGTATTCATGAACAGAAACAGCGGCCGCCAACGATTTTCAGCGGTCGGCTGTGCTTATGCTATGTCTTTTTCGAGCCGATACTTACGCAGGATGAGTCGGTGCGTTCGGTCGAGCCGGGTTTCTCTCTTTTAGCCGGGACAAAACCCCCGGCGGGGCGGGCTTATTCCTCGGTCGCGCGCAACCGACGGGGACGGAGTGCGCCTCGACCCATCCAACCCCTGTCGAACGTATGTTCAAATGCAGACGGGACTTGCGAATTCCAATATCAGCGGGTATGTTTTCGCGGGCGTTGAGACCCCTGCGGTCGGCCACGAGCCCGGCGTGAGGAGCCGGATGGGCGATCAGAGAAGGAACCCGCGGCCATGATTATCCGCACCAAGGCCTACCCGCGCGTCGGCCTGATCGGCAACCCTTCCGACGGGTACTTTGGCCGCACGATCGGCTTTGCCTTCACCAATTTCTGCGCGGAGGTCACCCTCTACGAGAGCCCCGATCTGGAGATTCTGCCCAGTCAAAAGGACCAGAGCGTCTTCGGCAGCGTGGCCGCCCTGGTGCGGGACGTGGAGTTGCACGGATACTACGGCGGCATCCGTCTGCTCAAGGCGACGGTCAAGCGTTTCCACGACTACTGCCGCGAGAACCAGATCGAGTTGCACGATAAGAACTTCACGCTGCGCTATTGCACGGATATTCCCCACGGCGTGGGCCTGGCCGGCAGCAGCGCGATCATTACCGCGTGCCTGCGGGCCCTGATGACGTTCTACGGCGTGGCGATCCCCAAGCCCATGCAGGCGGCCCTGATCCTTTCGGCCGAGAAGGACGAGCTGCGCATTTCCGCCGGCCTGCAGGACCGCGTCATCCAGGTCTACGAGGGCCTGGTGTACATGGATTTCGACAAAGTTCTGATGGAAAAACAGGGGCACGGTCTTTACGAGCCGATGGATCCGGGGCTGTTGCCGCGGCTGTACGTGGCCTATGCCGACGATTTCTCCGAGCCGACCGAGGTGTTCCACAACGATGTGCGGGCGCGGTTTGAGTTGGGCGATCCGAAGGTGCACGCGGCGATGCGGTTCTGGGCGAACCTGACCAAGCGGGCGCGGCGGTGCATCGAAAAGGGACAACATGAGGCGCTGGGCAAGCTGCTCAACGCGAACTTCGACCGACGACGACGCATTTACCGGCTCAATCCCCACCACGTGGAAATGGTCGAGACGGCCCGACGCGTCGGCGCCAGCGCCAAGTTCACCGGCTCCGGGGGGGCGATCGTGGGGATTTACGAAAATGACAAGATGTTCCGGGCGTTGCGCCAGGAGTTGGCGCGGATCGGTGCCAAGACCATCAAGCCGCGCATCGCCCGGCCGGACCAGCGAGGCCCATCGTGATTCGCAAGGCCGTCATCCCCGCCGCCGGGTTCGGCACGCGATTCCTGCCCGCGACCAAGTCGCAGCCCAAGGAGATGCTGCCGATCGTCGACACGCCCGTGATCCAATACGTGGTCGAGGAGGCGGTCGCGGCGGGTATTCGCGACGTGCTGATGGTCATTGGCAAGGGCAAACGGGCCATCGAGGAGCACTTCGACCGGAGCTTTCAACTGGAGGCCCAACTCCTGGAGAAGGGCCGCCACGAGGTGCTCGCCGAGCTTCGCCGGATTTCCGAGCTGGCCGACATTCACTTCGTCTGGCAGAAACAGACCCGAGGCCTGGGCGACGCGGTCTATTGCGCGCGATATCACGTCAACGACGAGCCGTTCGCGGTCCTGTTGGGCGACACGCTGATCGACGCCGAGACGCCGGCGCTGCGGCAATTGCTCGACGCCTACGGCCGTTGCGACGGGCCCGTGGTGCTGGTCGAGCCCGTCGATCCCGACCGCGTGAATCGTTACGGCGTGATTGACGGCGACGAGATCGAGCCGGGCCTGTTTCGCGTGAAGGACTTCGTGGAGAAACCCGACCCGGCCGATGCGCCCTCCAACCTGGCCATCGCCAGCCGTTACATCCTGACGCCCGACATCTTCGAAGATATCGAACAGACCGCGCCCGGGCGGGGCGGCGAGATCCAGATCACCGATGCCATGCGCCGGATGGTGCGGCGCCGCCCGATGTACGCCTGTCGGCTCGTCGGCCGTCGGTGCGACATCGGCAACAAGGAAGGTTTCGTCCGCACGAATCTCGAGTTCGCCCTGAAGCGCCCGGACATGGCCGATGCGATGCGACGGTTGATTCACGAGTTGGGCCGCGCCATCGAACCGCCTCATAACGGCCCGTCCAAGGCATCCGAAGGGGGGCGTCCATGAAGGCCCTGGTAACCGGCGCGGCCGGATTCATCGGGTCACACCTGTGCGAGCGACTCGTCGCCCAGGGGTGGCATGTGGTCGGGCTGGACAATTTTGACCCGTTCTACGATCCGGCTATCAAGTGGCAAAACCTCGCCGCCCTGCTGGATAGCCCCGCGTTCGAGCTGATCCAAGGCGACATCCGCGATGAGCACACGGCGGCCTCGGCCCTGGCCGATCGGGATTTCGGCGTCGTCATCCACCTGGCCGCCCGGGCCGGGGTGCGGCCCAGCATCGCCGACCCGGTGGGCTACCAGGATGTGAACGTCAACGGCACGGCGGTCCTTCTGGAGGCGGCCCGGCGGTTTGACGTGCCGCGATTCATCTTTGCCTCCAGCTCCAGCGTGTACGGCAACAATGAGAAGGTGCCGTTCAGCGAGACGGACAACGTGGACTATCCCATCTCGCCCTACGCCGCCACCAAGAAGGCCGGTGAGTTGCTGTGCTACACGTACAGCCACCTGCACGGCCTGGCGGTTACGTGCCTGCGGTTCTTCACGGTGTACGGGCCACGGCAGCGTCCGGACCTGGCGATCCACAAGTTCGCCCGGCTCATCGAGCAGGGCCGGCCCATCCCCGTCTTCGGCGACGGGTCGATGGAGCGGGATTTCACGTATATCGACGATATCCTCGACGGCGTCGTCGCCGCCATCGAACGGTGCGAGCGCTATGACATCTACAACCTGGGCGAATCCCGCCCGGTGCGACTGGATGCCCTGATCGGTGCCCTGGAGAAGGCCCTGGGCAAGAAGGCCGTCATCGAACGCCACCCCATGCAGCCCGGCGACGTCAATCGAACCTACGCCGACGTGAGCAAGGCGATGGATCGCCTGGGCTATCGGCCGAAGACCGCGCTGGACGAAGGGCTTGCCCGGTTTGTACAGTGGCTGCATTCGACTCCGTCGACGCAGACTTGAGAGCAGCAGAGGAACGACCCACGCGAGGCCATGGAATGAAAAAGGCACTGATCACGGGCATCACGGGCCAGGATGGCTCGTACCTGACGGAGTTCCTGCTGGCCAAGGGCTACGAGGTCTACGGCCTGATCCGCCGCAGTTCCTCGTTCCACACCGGCCGGATCGACCACCTCTATCGCGACCCGCACGAGCAGCCGCGGCTCAAGCTGATCTATGGCGATTTGTCCGACGGCAGCAACCTGGCGGCCATCCTGGGTGACGTGCGGCCCGATGAGGTGTACAATCTCGGCGCCCAGAGCCACGTCCGCGTGAGTTTCGACATGCCGATCTACACGGTGAACGTCGACGCCCTGGGCACGTTGCGGCTGCTCGAGGCCGTCCGCAAGCTCAACCTGCCCACCCGCTTCTACCAAGCCAGCAGCAGCGAGATGTACGGCAAGGTCGTGGAGACGCCGCAGACCGAGACCACGCCCTTTTATCCGCGCAGCCCCTATGCCTGCGCGAAGGTCTACAGCTTTTACCAGACCGTCAATTACCGCGAGGCGTATGGCCTGTTCGCCGTCAACGGCATCCTGTTCAACCACGAGTCGCCCCGCCGCGGTGAGACGTTCGTGACCCGAAAGATCACCCGCGCCGCCGCTCGCATCAAGCTGGGCCTGCAGGACCATCTGTACCTGGGCAATCTCGACGCCCAACGCGACTGGGGATACGCCGGCGACTACATCGAGGCCATGTGGCTGATGCTCCAGCAGGAGGAGCCCGACGATTACGTCATCGCCAGCGGCGAAACGCATTCCGTCCGCGAATTCCTGGACGAGGTGTTCGGGCACCTCGACCTCGACTGGCAGGACTATGTTCGGATCGACCCGCGTTACTTCCGTCCGACCGAGGTGGACCTGCTGCTGGGCGATGCGACCAAGGCCCGACGCACCCTGGGCTGGGAGCCGAAGGTCTCGTTCCGTGAGCTGGCGATCATGATGACCGAGGCCGACCTGGAGCTGGCCCGGCGGGAGAAACTACTCAAGGATGACGATGAACGGCGGAGATTATGAGCGATTTCTTCAAAGATCGACGGGTGGTGGTGACCGGTGGGGCCGGGTTTCTGGGCGGCTACGTGTGTGAGGGTCTGCGCCGCCGGGGTTGCCGGCAGGTGCTGGTGCCGACCATCGACGAGTATGACCTGGTGCGGATGGCCGACGTGGAGCGGATGTACGACACCCTGCGGCCGGAGGTGGTGATCCACCTGGCCGCGGTCGTCGGCGGCATCGGCGCCAATCGCAAACACCCCGGCAAGTTCTTCTACGACAACCTCATGATGGGCGTCCAGCTCATCGAGCAGGCCCGGCACCGCGATGTGGAGAAGTTCGTGACCATCGGGACGGTCTGCGCGTACCCCAAGTTCACGCCGGTGCCCTTCCGCGAGGATGACCTGTGGAACGGCTACCCGGAGGAGACCAACGCCCCCTACGGCCTGGCCAAGAAAATGCTCCTCGTCCAGTCCCAGGCCTACCGCGCCGAGTACGGGTTCAACGGCATCTTCCTATTGCCGGTCAATCTGTATGGCCCGGGCGACAATTTCGACCCCGAAGGCAGCCACGTGATCCCCGCGCTCATCAAGAAATGCGTGGATGCCGTCGATCGTGGCGATGCCTTCATCGACTGTTGGGGCACGGGCTCCCCCTCGCGCGAGTTCATCTACGTCACCGATGCGGCCGAGGGGATACTGCTGGCCACCGAACACTACAACGGCGCCGACCCGGTCAACATCGGCTCGGGCTTCGAGATCACGATTCGCGACCTGGCCGAGAAGATCGCCGCGCTGACCGGCTTTGCCGGTGAGCTGCGGTGGGATCCGAGCCAGCCCGATGGCCAGCCCCGGCGCTGCCTGGATGTGAGCCGCGCCCGAAAGGCCTTCGGCTTCGAGGCCAAGACCGATTTCGACGAGGGCCTGCGGGCGACGATCGACTGGTACCAAAAGAATAAACACCGGCTTTTTGGCGAGGTGCACTGACATGACCCCTCCCTCGACCCCGTCCACCAAGGCATTCGCGCTCATCGGCGTCGGCGGGTATATCGCGCCGCGCCACCTGCGGGCGATCAAGGACACCGGCCATGTTTTGGCCGCCGCCCTGGACAAGAACGACTCGGTCGGCGTGCTCGACAGCTACTTCCCGGATGCGCACTTCTTCACCGAGTTCGAGCGGTTCGACCGGCACATCGAAAAACGGCGCCGTCGCGGCGAGGGCATCGACTATGTCTCGATCTGCTCGCCGAACTACCTGCACGATGCCCACGTGCGCTTCGCCCTGCGGGTGGAGGCCGACGCCATCTGTGAAAAGCCCCTGGTGATCAACCCGTGGAACGTCAATGCCCTGGCCGAGCTGGAGCAGGAGACGGGCCGGAAGATCAACACCATCCTGCAGCTTCGACTGCACCCGACCATCGAGGCCCTGCGCCGCAAGGTGGCCGAAGGCCCCGCCGAGAAGGTCTACGACATCGACCTGACCTATATCACCTCGCGCGGCCGCTGGTACCACGCCAGTTGGAAGGGGGATGAGAGCAAGTCCGGCGGCATCGCCAACAACATCGGCATCCACTTTTTCGACATGCTCATCTGGATCTTCGGGGCCGTGCGGCAGAACTTCGTCCACGTGCGGACGCCGACGCGGGCGGCCGGGTTCCTGGACCTGGCGCGGGCCCGGGTGCGGTGGTTCCTGTCGCTGGAGCGGGGCGATGTGCCCGTCGCGCCGGAGCCGGACAAGCCCCAGACCTATCGATCGATCCTCGTCGACGGCGAGGAGATCGAGTTCTCCGGCGGATTCACCGACCTGCACACCGAGAGTTACCGCCGTATCCTGTCCGGGGAGGGGTTCGGCACCGACAGTGTCCTGCCGTCGATCGAGTTGGTCTATGATATCCGCCACGCCGAGCCGCTGGGGCTCAAGGGGCAGTATCACCCATTGCTCAAGAAGATCGCCCTGTAGGCAACCGCCGGGACAAGGGATCGGACATGACGACCAACGCACAGGCCGGTGAGTACTTCGCGCATCCTACCGCGTGCGTGGATCAGCCCTGCCAGATTGGGCGGGGGACGAAGATCTGGCATTTCTGCCACGTGTGCGCCGATGCGATGATCGGTCGCGACTGCAACCTGGGTCAGAACGTCTTTGTCGCGGGGGGCGCCGTTATCGGCGACAATGTCAAGATCCAGAACAACGTGGCCGTCTACGCGGGCATCACCATCGAGGACGATGTGTTCCTCGGCCCCAGTTGTGTGCTGACCAATGTGACCAACCCCCGCTCGCAGGTCGTCCGCCGCGGCATCTATGAGAAGACGCTCGTCCGCCGCGGGGCCACGATCGGCGCCAATGCGACCATCGTCTGCGGCGTCACAATCGGCCGGTACGCCTTCATCGCCGCCGGGGCCCTCGTGGCCAAGGATGTGCCGGACTATGCGATGATGATGGGCGTGCCGGCGCGGCGGGTCGGCTGGATGAGCCGCCACGGGCACCGACTGAAATCGCCCGATGTCGAGGGGGTCATGCGCTGCCCCGAAAGCGGCTTTCGCTACAAAGAGGTCGAGCCGGGTGTGGTCCGCTGCCTCGATTTGGATGAGGACCGGCCCCTGCCGCCGGACTTGGCCACCGGATCGAAAACCTACGACGAATTCAAGAAGGATCAGCCGACCCCTCCGGCCTGAGCCATGGGGGTGTCCCCGGCAAGGAACCGCCGGATGCGACGTGGAAAGGAGATCGACGTTCATGCAAGTACCGCTGTTGGATTTGAAGGCGCAGTACGCACAGATCAGGGACGAGGTGCTGGCGCAGATCAACGATGTGCTCGATTCGCAGATGTGTATCGGCGGGCCGAAGGTCGAGCAGCTTGAAGAGGCCGTCGCCAAGGTATCCGACTGCGCGTACGCCGTCGGCGTCTCCAGCGGCACCGACGCCCTGCTCAACGCCTTGATGAGCCTGGACATCGGCGTCGGCGACGAGGTCATCACGACCCCGTTCACGTTCTTCGCCACCGCCGGCAGCATCTGGCGGACCGGCGCCCGCCCGGTCTTCGTGGACATTGACCCCGTCACGTACAACATCGACCCCGAGAAGATCGAGCACGTCATCAGCAAGAACACCAAGGCGATCATGCCCGTCCACCTGTTCGGACAGATGGCGGACATGGACCCGATCATGGCCGTCGCGGGCCGCAACAGCCTGGCCGTCATCGAGGACGCGGCCCAGTCCATCACCAGCACTTACAAGGGCCGCAAGGCCGGCTCGATCGGCACCTGCGGGTGTTTCAGCTTCTTTCCCAGCAAGAACCTCGGCGGTATCGGCGACGGCGGCATGATCGTCACCGACGACGAGGCCCTGGCCCATCGCCTTCGCATGATGCGAAACCACGGCAGCGAGCCCAAGTACTACCACCAGTACATCGGCGGCAACTTCCGGCTGGACCCGATCCAGGCCGCCGCCCTGCTGGTCAAGCTGCCGCACCTGGACGCCTGGTCCAAGGCCCGCCGTAAGAACGCCGCCTACTACACGAAGAAGTTCAAGGGTACCGTCGTTCAGACGCCCCAGATCAGCGAGGACTGCGAATCCATCTTCAACCAGTACGTCATCCGGGTGCCGCGCCGCGATGAGCTCATCAAGCACCTGCGAGCCAGACAGATCGGCTGTGAGGTCTACTACCCCGTGCCACTGCACCTGCAAGAGTGTTTCAGTCCGCTGGGCTATCGGCAGGGCGATTTCCCGGCGGCGGAGAAGGCCGCCCAGGAGGTCCTGGCCCTGCCGATTTACCCGGAATTGACCGATGAGATGAAGGACGCCGTCGTTGGCGCGGTGCTGGAGTTTTACGAGTGACGCCTTGAAGCTTGAAGGCTGCTTCCGGACCATAGGCGTCACAACCGCCTTGGCCGGACATGGAGAAATCGCCAGAGCAGGTCTTCCATGGCCCCCATCCGTGACATCCTTCGTCTGATCCGGCCCGCACACTGGATCAAGAACGTGGTCGTTCTTCTTCCGGTCGTGTTCGGCCAACAGATGGCCTCGCCCGAGGCCTGGGGCCGCGCCCTGTGGGCGGCGGTGGCCTTCTGCCTGGCGTCCTCGGCCGCCTATGTCCTCAACGACATCGCCGACCGCGAGGGCGACCGGCAGCACCCGACCAAGCGTGACCGGCCCCTGGCCGCCGGACGCGTCCCCGTCCAGCAGGCTGTTGTGCTCGGCGCGGTGCTGGGTCCCTTGGCGCTGCTTTTCACCGCCCCGTTGCATCGCGGCGTCACGATTGTCCTGGCCGCGTATCTGGGCCTGCAAATCCTGTATACGATCGCCTGCAAACATCGCGTATTGCTTGACGTGATCTGTATCGCGCTGGGCTTCGTGCTCCGAGCCGTCGGCGGGGCGGTGGCCATCCGCGTGGCGATCAGCCCGTGGCTGTTCATCTGCATGTTCACCCTGTGCCTGTTCATGGGCTTCTGCAAGCGCTACAGCGAGATTGTCTCGTTCGAGGACGCCGCCTCGGCCGGCCGACACCGGGCGACCCTGCTGCACTACACGCCGCAACTGCTGACGCACCTGGTCACCGTCTCGGCGGGGATCGCCGTCGTGGCGTTTCTGGTGTACAGCCTCAGCGAGCGGACCATCGAACAGTTCGGCTCGGCGTATTTCATCTACACGCTGCCGGTTGTCGTCTACGCGGTATTTCGCTTCGCCATGCTGAGCATGCAGGGTCGCTACCGCGACCCGACCGACCTGATCCTGCACGATCGGCCGTTTCAGGTAACCGCGGCCATCTGGCTGGGCCTGATCCTGCTGCTGATCCAATACGGCCAGCGCCTGCGCCTCTGGCTTGAAAGCACACGCTGAGCCGTCTTACATCGTGAATCTCACATGAGACTCTCATCGTCCATCAGTTATGCCTTGGTCCTTGCGGCCGCCGCAGTTCTTTACGTGGCGACCTGTGCACCCGGACCACTCTGGCAGGACAGCGGCATGTTCCAATACCGCATCTGGCACGGCGACCTGAACGGCGGCCTGGGCCTGGCGCTGGCCCACCCGCTTTACATCCTCATCGGCATGGCCGCCAAGGCCGTGCCGGTGGGCGGTTATGCGTACCGCATCAACCTGATCTCGGCCATTGCGGCGGCCATCGCCGTGGCGAATGTGTTCCTGCTCGTTCGCCTGTGGCTCGGGCGGGCCGTGCCGGCCCTCCTCGCGGCCGTGAGTCTCGCCCTGTCATGGACCTTCTGGCAACATGCCTGCATCGCCGAGGTGTACACGCTTTACGCGGCCTGGCTGACCACCGAATGGCTCATTCTCTGGATGTTCACCCGCTCCCGGCGTGCCCGCTGGCTGATCCTGCTCGGTTTGGTCAACGGCCTGTCGGTGGCGACGCACATGTGGGGCGTTATCCCGCTGGCCTGCTATGGGGTGTTCCTGCTGTTCGCAGGGTGGCGAAAACACGTGCGCTTTGCGACCCTGCCGGCGTTCATCCTGGCCTGGGTACTCGGCGCCCTGCCGTACCTGTGGCTGGTCGCCGCACATGCGATGCAGTCGGGCGACCTGGGAGCGACCCTGCGGTCGGCCTGCTTCGGCGACAAGTGGGCCTCGGCGGTTCTAAACATGCAACTGTCCGCGCGGGTACTGGGCGAGAACCTGCTGTTCATCGCATACAGCTTCCCCACGCCAAACCTGCTGCTGGCGGCCGTGGGGGCATGGTGGCTCTGGCGGGACCGGTCGCCGTACCGTCCCGGTCGATGGTTGCTCGCTGTGGGCCTGCTGTTTCTGACCTTTGCGGTCCGCTACACCGTGCCGGATCGGTATGCCTTCTTCCTGCCCTTCTACGCGGCGTGTGCGGTGTGGATGGGTCTTGGCGCCGACCGTCTGCTGGCCAGAGTCTCGCGCGACTTCAAAGGCGCTGCGACAGTGGGTCTGCTGGGCCTGGCGCTGTTGCCGGTAGCGGTCTACGCCGTTGCACCGTCCATCGCCCGCCGCATGGAGGTCAACCTGGGCACCCGTAGGGCGATCCCGTTTCGCGATGAGTACGCCTACTTCCTGCAGCCGTGGCAGCATGGCAATCATGGCCCTGCCCAGTTTGCGGCCGCCGCGCTGACCGATCTGCCGACTGATGCGATCGTGCTCGCCGATGGCACGACGGTCTACGCCCTGTGGTATGCTCAGGCGGTCGAGGGGCTCCGAGCCGATGTGCGTATCGTCTCCTCGCACGGGGATTATCGAAGCCCCCTGCCCGAACCGGATGCCGCGACCCTGCAGCACTGGCTCAGCGAAACAGGCGTCTACGTTGTCAGCCCCGTGCTGGGCTACTGCCCCGCTTTCCTGCTCGGGAAGGAATACGATCTTGAACCGGCCGGGCCGCTGTACCGTATCACCCTGCGCGGCACACCCGGCACGGAAAGGACCGAGGGATGAGCAAGGTTGCCATCGTCAAAACTCGCCCCGAGACCGTCCTGGAGGATATCGACCGGGTGATGCACCTGGCCGGATTCACCGAGGCCCTGGACCGGTCCGCTCCGACGATCCTCAAGAATAACCTCTCGTGGCACCTGCTCTTCCCGGGGGCAAACACCACGCCCTGGCAGTTGGACGGCGCGATCCGAACGCTGCGGGCGGCCGGGTTTGCCGACTTGGTCTGCGTCGAGAATGAGACGGTCGTCACCAGCGCCCGCAAGGGCGAGGTCCTCAACAAGCAGCGCCCCGTCTGCGACCGGCACGGGGTCCCCATCCGGTACAACTTCAAACCCGGCGACATGAGATGGACGCCCTATGAGCCTAAGGCCGAGATGCTCGTGCTGGATCGCATCTTTCCCGATGGCCTCCTCCTGCCGGATTATTTCCACGGCAAGAACATCGTGCACCTGCCGACGGTCAAATGCCACATCTATACAAACATGACCGGGGCGATGAAGAACGCCTTTGGTGGTTTGTTGAACAATCGACGGCATTACTGCCATTCCCGCATCCACGAGACGCTGGTGGACCTGCTGGCGATCCAGAAGGAGATTCACCCGGGAATCTTCGTGCTGACCGACGGCACCACGGCCGGCAACGGCCCCGGACCGCGGACGATGATCCCCGTGCAGAAGGATGTGCTGCTGGCCTCGGCCGACTGCGTCGCGATTGATGCGGTCGCCGCGAAGCTGATGGGCTTTGACCCGATGAGCCATGATTTTATCCGCCTGGCCCACGAGCGGGGTCTGGGCGTCGGGCGGTTCCAGGAGATCGACATCGTGGGGGACGTCGACGCGGCCCGTGAGAACTGGGGCTTTCGAACCGGAGTCAACGCCGCGGCCCGGGTGGGCCGATTGTGCTGGTTCGGGCCGTTGCGGGGCCTGCAGAGGCTCTTGTTCCACACGCCGGCGGTGTACGCGTTCATCCTCGCCTCGGCCGTATACCACGACCGATTGTGGTATCCCACCCGCGGCCGGCGCATCGTCAACCAGTGGCTGGCCGACAGTCCCTGGGGCCGCCTGTTCACAAGCTATGGCCACGTTCTGAAAACCAGTTGAGAACACGTGCTATGAATCAAGCCGGGTTGAACACTCGAATCATGGTGTCATGTCGTACCCGTAGCAGAGGTGGGAGATGAGTCTTCAGGACGCGCGAACCGTGACGAATAGCAGACATAACACGGTACGCGCGGAGTCTGGAGTATTTGACGGGGCACGATGGCGCATTGTGGCTGGAGGTCGCTTCTTGGTACACGCTGGACCTGCGTTGGAGACCGATCTAGACCGACGGCAAGTGAAGGACTTCGTGCGGAGCTACCACGCTTGGGGAGCAATGTGGTCTTATGATCCGTCATGTGAAAGCTCTCCATGGTATCGCCTGATCTGTGACATCCCCGACTACAACATGGAAAACGGGCCAGGGAAATCGGCACGCAAGTGCATCCGTCGTTGCCTTCGGGTCTGTGAGGTTCGCCATGTGGACTACCCGTGGCTTGCCGAGCACGGCTATGACGTGTACCGCAAGGCCACTGACCGATATAGAGGATTCGTGCCGACCAGCCGACAGGCCTTCCGCACCGATATGCTACGTCATACCGCCGAGCCTGGACGCGAAGCGATGGGTGTCTTTCACGATGGGCGGTTGATCGCATATGCAACCCTGAGGGTGCAGGGGCCCGTCGTGAGCGTGCTGGCCTCCAAATTCGACCCACACCGCGCCAAGGAATACCCCATGTACGGTCTTCATTTTGCCATTGCCGAACACTATCTCGGACAGCGCGGATTGTGGCAAGTTGACAGTGGAACACGGGCACTTCTGCACGAGACAGACATTAGCGATTTCCTTATTCGACTCGGGTGGCGTCGGCAGTTCTGCAGATTAGGTTTCTATCTGGTTCCTCACGTCCACCTGTCCCTGTGCCTTCTCTGTCGGATTCGAGGGTTTGTTCTACCGATTCTCCCGGGCCGGTTCAGGCGCCTACTGAGTGTTCTGATGATGGCCCGGACGATAGCCAAGGCAACCGCTTCCCATATCGTTACGGGGACAGTCGGCGCATCCGCTGGTCAGGCCCCTTGATAGTGTGAATATGAAAGAAGATGATGGCGGGCGACAATTGGCACGTTTTCCCCTTCGTTTCCTGTTGACTGTCGCTGCAGAGCATGGTGCCCGGGGGCGGCGATCGTTGGATGCGACATATATAAGCGCCAAAGGTGTATATAGACGACATTAAGAACTTGGTCCGTTATTCCCGGTATACCTTCTGGGTGGGCCTGGAGATTGTGCTCTTCCTGGGGATTCCCCGGCTGGTGGTGTTCCCGTTGTGTGCCCATGCCGTTGGCAGAGACGGATTTGGACAGTTCTTGTTCGCATTGGGTATCATCATGATGATTGGCAATGCCCCATCCGTCGGCCTGTTCACGGGCATCTTCCGGGAAATGGCGGGCCTGGAACCACACCGACAGGATTTGCTGCTGCGGACAGGACTGCGGCTCTGTCGAGTGGCCATGTTGGTTATACTTCTGCTGGGGCTGGCGGGCATCCTCATCGCGGCGATCCTCTTCAATGCAGATCGAACGGTGCTCCTGTGCCTACTCCCTCTGCTGGCCTGGCTGTATGCGTTCAATGAATTCACCATGCTCCTGGTCCCCTACAGGGTTCACCGCTGGTTTGCGGCGCGGACCGCTTGGTTCGGCGTATTCGGACTGAGCCTGGGTTTGGCGGTACCGGGGGCCTATCTGGGCGGCGTATTTGGCATGTCGGTGGGGTATGCGCTTGGGGGCCTGCTCCCGTACACCGTGCTGGCCGCCCGGCATGGAGCCTTGTTTACACGTCAGCCCTACGATCCCCTTTTGGGAGCCGCCCTCAAGAAGGTCTGGCTCCATATCAGTATTGCCAGCGCCTTGACCCTGTCCTCTCGGTACGCATACAGGATCATTCTGGGCAGCTTTCACTCATACGGTCTGGTGTCCGTCTTCTTCGGGGCCACCAACATGATCGATCTTTTTGTGACGCCCCTGAGCATCGTAAGCTCCCTATTGTTGAGTATGCTTAGCGGATTTGTCAGCCTCGAAACCGTGGGCCGAAAACAAAAGGCACTGGTGTTGTCTGTCGGTGTTCTTGTCGGCACATTGGGTCCCTTGTTCGCGTACTGGGTTGGCCCGCCGATCCTGGCCGTGCTGTTCCCTGATTTCTCGGCCGAGTCAGCCGGCATTCTGCGTCGTCTTGTTTTCGTCATCCCGTGTATTGCCGCAGTTTCCTTCTCGAGGCCGTTCATCGCCAAATTCGGTCCCACGAAGTTCGTGCCTATCCTTAATGTAGTCGTGCTGACGGCGCACCTGATGCCGGCGATACTGCTCATCCCCTCACGGGGTATCGCGGGGGCCGAAACGGCGTATTACTGCGGGTACGGTGTAGCCGCTGTCGCTTGGCTGATGGCCTTGGTGTGGGTCTTTCGGCTACGACAGGATCGAATCGTCTCCACAGAGGATGTCCCGGCATCTGACTTGGCATAGGTCATGCGGTCGTCATGTCTCGAAGGCAGGCTATTATGGCACCGGTGACAATCAAGCGACAACGCGTTTTCGTATGTAGGAGTCTGTCCGAGCTATCCTCTGTTCCCGCACCCACGGATGTCGAAGTACGTAATGTGACCGCGGAGAATGTGGGCATGGCCCAGGCACTGCGGGGCGCTCAAGTTGCTGCGAAGTTCGCCAGGTTCTTGACCGAGGGACAGATCGGGGTTTATGCTGTACATGCTGGTCGTGTAGTCGGGCATGGTTGGCTGATTCTCTGTGCGGTCAACGCACAAGTGGCCAATAGGTACTTCGCCCTGCGACCCGCACAAGCGCTGATCCATTTTTGCTATGTTGAAGAGTCCATGCGCGGCCGCAATGTGTTTCCGGCAATGCTCCGCGAACTGGCACGCCATGCCTTTGCCGGTCCTATTCAGGAACTGTTCGTTGATACAGGCACGAAGAACCAGTCGTCGATCCGCGGCATTGTCAAAGCGGGCTTTCGGCCCGCGGGCTATCTGACGTGCGTCCTTCTGTTTGGCGTGTCCGTGTACAGTCGATACTCTTCAGTGCAGAATGAAGCTGACCTGTGTCCGTTGACATGAGCAGGCACTGTTATGGCAGACCATAACACGGTCATCGTCGAGCCGAGTTCTGACGCGTGTAACGCGTGGGACTCCTTTGTGGACGGATCACCCCAAGGTTGCATCTTCTGCAAGTCCTGGTGGCTCGAGGCCGTATGCCCCGGCGCCTATCGCTTCCTCCTTGCAGAGAAGGGCGGCAGAATCCTGGGTGGGATGCCCCTCATAGAGACGCGCAAGTGGGGCATTAGGGCCATCCACATGCCCCGGCTTACCCAGACACTGGGAATCCTGCTTGCCCCGCAGGAGGAAGCAAAGGGCTGTACGAGGCTTTCGGACGAGTTGCGAGTGATCCGGGATTTGGTCGCCGCGATACCGCCCGTGCACTACTTCGCGGTGAATTTCCACCCGGCGTTCACGAATTGGCTGCCGTTATATTGGCGAGGGTATCAACAGACCACTCGGTACACCTACGTGATCAGGACAGAGGTCGGGCCAGTGGCACTATGGGATGCGCTCGGCAAGAAGACACGCAAGACCATACGGAAGGCCGAAAAGCAAGCAATAACCATCTGTCGGCTGGATGATGTCGACGTGTTTCTGGACATGAACAAGAAGACGTTTTCCCGCCAAGGGCTGCGACTGCCCTACTCCGAGCAACTTGTCCGGCGTCTCACCGCGGTCTGCATGCGGCGCGATGCCGGTCGGATGCATGTCGCCCGTGATCCCCAAGGGCGTATCCACTGCGCCACATACGTGGTCTTTGATCACAAGACCATGTATGCCCTTATGTCAGGAAGTGATCCTGAACTCCGGGCCAGCGGCGCGCACGCGCTGGCCAAGTGGCAATCCATCTGTATGGCGTGCGACATGGGCCTGTCGTTTGACTTTGAGGGATCCATGATCGAAGATGTGGAGCGCTTCAACAGGGGCTTTGGAGCGCATCAGGTCCCCTATTTCCATATCAGCAAGATCCATCCCGTATTGGCGCTGGGACGTGATATAGCCCGGTGGCTGCGACAACGACGCCCCGTCCAGGATAGTCAGGAATGATCTCCCCCGATCAGCAAGCCGCCTGTGTGAACTATGCCTTGGAAGTACTGCTGGGCCCGACGGACGCTTCAGCGACGGGCGGCGTGATCCACTATGGATGCGCCCGGCATGAATGGCCCGACGAACCTGCGATCATCTTTGTCCCGAGTCCGTTCTTTCGCGAGTACGGTCGTGCGACATCGATACCACAACCGCCACTCGAAGACATCGATGGAATCCCGCTCCTCTTTGGTGAACCACATGTGGATAAGCAGGGACGACGGTTCATCGTTCACGCGGATATCATCGCCTCGACGTACTTCCTCGCAACGCGTTATGAGGAAATCGTCCAGCCGGATGTGCGGGATTCGTGGGGTCGGTTCCCGGGGAAGCACTCGCTGCCATTTCGGGCGGGATTCCTGGATCGCCCCGTTGTGGATGAGTACGCCGGATTGCTGAGGACGTGGTTGCGAGAGGTGGGTTGCGATCTTGGCGGACCAAGCCGGCAATTCAAAGTCGTGTTGACCCACGATATTGACCACCCGCGTAAATATGATCGCTTTTCTCAGCCGCTACGTCAAGTAGTCAAGGCCGTGCTGAGACGCGAACCGTGGACGACTGTTTCAGACAGTCTCTTGGCTCCATTGGGGTGGCGCCAGGACCCCTTCGATTGCTGTGAAGAGATGATACGCCTAGCAAAGGGGCTCCAACAACGGCTCCCGGGTACAGAGGTGGAATCGTTCTTCTTCTTCATGGCCGATGGCACCCTTTACAGCGTCTCACAGAAACACGTTCAGGATGCCATACGCTGTGTCCGTAACACCGGATTCACGGTTGGGTTGCATGCCAGTGATGCGGCGGGCAGAAACTCCAGTCTCTTGCGGCAAGAGAAGAAACGACTGGAAGCCGTCGCCGGTTGCGAAATCTGTCACAATCGGTATCACTTCCTGTCCTGGCTCGATATCCAGGATGGGCACGTTTTGGCGCAGAACGGTCTGACGTGGGACTCCAGCCTCGGTTACGCCGACATGGCCGGGTTCAGACTGGGAGTATGCCACCCGATACCCCTGTTTGATCCTGTATCGCTTGTTCGCATGGATGTGGAAGAACATCCCTTGATGATCATGGACGTCACGCTGACACATCCAAACTACATGAACCTATCATATCCAGAGGCGCGAGACGTGTGCCGCCGGATCATCCGCCGCGTGTACGAGCACAAGGGGGAATTGGTGGTTCTGTGGCACAACAATAACATCATCGGACCCGGCGCAAATCGGTATCTTCCCGATCTCTATCGAAATATATTGAGTGATATTCAGGACGTCGCCTCTGCGGACCACACTATCTGTTAGGATTGCCCCTTATGGTGTACGCACTTCTATTCGCAGGACTGGTTATTCTCGTTCTACTCACATTGAAGTATCCGGCCGTGTCTCTGCTCTTTTTCCTCACTACGGCGGCGTTCAAGGGGGCGCTGATGGTGAACGTGCCGCTGTTTCGCACAGTCGACTATACGGTCCTCTGCGCAGTGTTCACCCTGTTCGCCATGGGATGGGCTTTCCTGAGGCACCCTAGCCGTGTTTCCGAGTATCTCGACTGGCCGTTGGTCATTTATGTACTCCTGAGCGTATTCCTCTTGCTCGGCGTGCTATACACCTCGGCCCCGCATTACGGTTTGCAGAAGGGTTCCCGATTCGCCACGTTTGGTCTGATCGCCTTCCTGGCACCGATTCTGTTCATTCGGTCGTTGTCCGAGATGCGATTGCTGATGTGGCTGTTGATGGCGGTCGGCCTGATTCTCGCCGTCACCACAATTGCCGCACCCAACTTGGCCTTTGTCCGGGAGGCTGCCCAAACGCGTGGGTCCTTCCTCGAAGCCAGCCCGCTGGAAACCGCCACCAAGTTGGGCGTGGCGGCGACCATCGCATTCTGCTTGTTGCTCTCGGCCCAAACGTCCGCACTCGTACGCGCCGTCTGCATCGGTGTGATTGGAACCATGATTGTCGGAATCATCACGACGGCTTCGCGCGGCCCGTTTCTGGGATTGATCCTCGTAGGCATACTGGCCGTGGTGGCTACCCGGCGAGGTATCGCCAAAGGGTGGTTTCCGGTGGTGATGATCGCCGCCTGTCTGGTTGTCATCCTGCCGTTTGTGCTGCTGCCGGATCAAATGACGGAGCGCGTGTCGCGGGTGTTTCGGAGTACCTACGATGCATCCGAGGCGACCCTGACTCGGTTGCCCCTATACAGACTGGCGTGGAGGGGAGGGTGGGACCGACCTGTCACAGGCCATGGAACGGGGGCTTTTGCCGTGGCCTTCTCCGGGACCGACGACCGGTTCTATCCGCATAACTTCTTCCTGGAGTTGTTCTATGAACAGGGTGTGCTTGGTGTCGTGCTTGGAGCCCTGTTCATCATTGCCGTGTTTGCTCGATGGAGACGAGCGGCCAACTTGGTGTATTATGGAGGTCTTGGGCCTGAGTTTTTTGTATATGTGCATGCCGCTGGATTGGTCTTCCTCTTCACTCTGCTGCAAGCCATGAAATCCCATGATTTAGATGGGAATCGCTTCATGTTCTTCTCAGCAGGTTTGACCGTGGCGTCATACCTCCTGGTGCAACGCCAACTCGCTGCTGTGGAGTGGCTGGATTCTGCGGGAGCTTACTCCGGAATGACTGCCGAAGCGCCACCGGCAGCGAACGTGTCCGCCCATATACCCTGACTGAGACCCCGTCGTGGTGGAGGTACGACAATGAAAACCAGATTCTTCTTGTCTATCATGGTAGCGGCAGTGTGTTTGGGGTGCCGTGGATCACATGCCCAGCCCCTCTCAAACGCCGAGATTAACGCAGCCTTGTTCCGCTTGCCATCCCTACCGAAAGTCCACTACTACTGGCCTCCCAGTTCAGATCTCCTGGAGAACCGAAACGCCCGGCGACTGTATGACTTGGTGCGAATCACCCACACGTGTTGCGTGTTCGGGGAGTGGACAAACCAGCGACAGGTGGACAACGCCGTGTATCAGTGTTCCAGAGTGAATCGAACAAGCCCGGAAATCCCCGCATCCATTGGCGTCCTCTTTCTGCCTTGGCATCGGCGATTTGGCAAGGAGTTGCCCGCTACTGATCGAGGTCCCACCTACAGTGAGGAAATCGCCTACTTTCGACAACGTGCGAAACAGATCCGCCAATGGGTCGAGCAGAGCAACCAAACGTACGGGGGAGATATCCAAGTTACGGCCATCATCCATGATAGCGAGCGTTTCAGTTATCGGGCCAACGACCCGGAGCACAACAAGGGCATGCAGGAGGCGCTGGACGCCATACATGAACAGACCATACGCGTGTTTCCGGAGGCGCATGTCATCTGGTACGGCCGAGGCATGGTGCTCCATCCCCGAACGGGAAAGCCCAAGAGAACGCCCTACTGGACGGGCCTGGAAATCTCACCGCTGCTGACGTGTTCACTCTATAATCTGCCAGAGCCGGAACGGATGCACACGACGTTCCGCGAAACGTGTCTTCTGGCCGACCAAATGGGCATCGCGCATGTCGTGCCGTTTGTCGCCCTGGCGGCCGGTTATAAGAGAAACGCGGTGGGACGTACATGGCTGGTGGACTGGCCGTTCGATCCGACCTACTCGTGGGCCATGGGCGCGGCACTGAATGGTCGTTCTGATGATCCCTCGAAGAACGCGCTTTATGCCCGTGCGCCTTTCGTGGTCTTCTATCCGCCCCCGTTCGACAAGCGAGCCCCCGAGTGGCCGCGCCATTTCATTGCGTATGTGCATGGGGCTACGGGGCTTTCCGAGTCCGCGCCGCTTCCGTAATCCCATCAGGATCAACCTGTTTGTCCTGTGCCGCCTCTGACAGGCACGAGGGGAATTGACGCTTTGACGGCTAGAATCTGCCACCTTTCGACCGTCCACCCCATCACGGATGTTCGCGTATTCCATCGTGAGTGCCTATCCCTCGCAGAGGCAGGCTATGACGTCCACCTGGTGATCCCCTGCGACCAGGAGGGGAAGGTCAGGGGGGTGACCGTCCATCCCCTGCCGAGGATGCCCCATCGGCTGTCGCGTATGACGGTGCTGCCGTGGCTGGCGCTGGTGCGCGCCCTACGCGTCAAGGCCGCTCTATACCACTATCACGACCCGGAATTAATCCTCATTGGCTTTCTCCTGCGATGGGTGTTCCGCAAACGGGTCGTGTTCGACATCCACGAATCCGTCCCGCGACAGGTGATGAGCAAGCACTGGCTGCCCCCGCGGTTTAGGCCATGGATCGCCCGATTGTACAAGATCATCGAAGACATCTTCATCCGGGGCCAGACCATCGTGCTTGCCAGTCAACACAGTATTCGGGATTACCCCCGATCGGCCTATCTTGTCCGGAATTTCCCCAGAGTCAGCAAGCAAGGAGCCGATGCCATCGAGCAACCGCCCGAACGGCGGCGACCACTACTGATCTATGTCGGAGCCGTATCCTTGAACCGAGGGGCCGACATCCTTGTGGACCTGGGATTGCGCCTTCTGCAAAGAGGTCACGATCTCGACCTGTGGATTGTGGGCAACGATGTGGATGGGTGTTCGGTGGCGTTGCAGAACCGCATTGCCCAAGCCGGTCGCGAAGATCACGTCCGATTCCTTGGACATCGACCCCATGAGGAAGCAATGCGACTGGTCGCGCAAGCCAGATTGGGTCTGTGTTTGCTCAAACCCGTACCTAACTATACGGCCTCCTTGGCCACGAAGATACTGGAGTACATGATGGTTGGTACGCCTGTTCTGGCATCCGATTTCTCCTGCTGGAGACCTTTTGTACAGGGCACCGGTGCCGGTCGCATGGTCGACCCCGAGGATCGGGATCAAGTCGTCAATGTCTGCGAAGCAATGCTGTCCGATCCCGAAGGATTGACTCAGATGGGTCACGCGGGACGTCGAGCGGTGCTTGAGCGGTTCAATTGGGACTCGGAATTTGACGTGCTGCACCGATGTTACCGTACCCTCCTGAACGAGGAAGAACCTCCCGCATGATCGACACACCGCCGATGCGACTCCTGATCTTGTGGGCGGAGAGCGTGGATCGGCTTGCGGGAGGAAGCGTCCATTTCTGGGGCCTTTGGGAGGGGCTCCAGGCGGCTGGTGCCCATGTCCATGCCGTCGTTCCGTGCTACCGACATGGCGACATCGGGCGCCGATCAGGAATCACTCGGATTCATCTACCCGGCCGATGCCTGGCCACGTTCTTGCTACTCCAGGCGGTTATCCTGTTTGGGCTGCCCTACTGGATGTGGCGGTACCGGCCTGACACGCTGTACGTACGGGCGTGGTTCCTCGCCTTCCTGGCTAGACCCCTGTGCCGTCTCATGCACGTCCCGCTCGTACTCGAGATCGACGGAACGGTCGACCAGGAGGCTCAGATGCGAGGCCAGAGCAGAGCAGTCGTTCGCCTGCTACGCCTCCAAGAGCGACTGAACCTGCGATGCGCGGAGGCCCTGATTTGTGTCACGCCGGGGCTCTGCGCCGAAATGGTGCGTCGGGGCGCGCCCAAGGACAGGGTACACGTTTTGCACAACGGAGCCCGTATCACTACCGGCCCATGCAGCCAGGCACAGGCCCGCGCCCAACTGAAGCTGGACATGGGTTCCTACCTTGTCGGGTTCGCAGGAACGTTCGCACCGTGGCAAGGCTTACATCGTCTGATCGACGTGGCCAAGACTGTCTGTCGGCGTCTGGATCGCCCGGTGCGATTTGCCTTGATGGGACAGGGTGATATGGAGGAAGCCCTGCGAACCAGAATCCGTGATGAGAATCTGGAAGACGTGTTCCTCCTGTTGCCCCCCGGTGATCCCGATCGGGTGGCCCTGTTTCACAGTGCTTGTGACGCCGTTGTGATTCCGATTGTGGAGCCCGCCAAGCTGTCCTGGGGCCTAAGTCCTTTGAAATTCTGGGATGCCCTGGCAATGGGTGTCCCTGTCCTCGTACCCGAGGAGTCTCAACTGGGCGATACCCTCCGGGATGTGGATTTGCCAGGTCTGTTTTCCACCGCGAGGGCTAATGACTTGGCGGATGCCCTCGTCGCCGTCTTGCGTCGGTCCGCCTATTACCAAGGCCGGCGTTGCCAAGTTCACGCCTATGTGGCCGGCAAGCATAGTTGGTATGCCCGAGCCACTGAACTGTTGGATCTCCTGCCCCGACCAAAGAGGCGAACAGGATGACGGCATCGTTGCGGATTCTTCAGGTGGCTAATCATGCGGGTCCGTTCTATGTGTTCTTGCGGCCGTTGACCCAGGCGTTGGTCGAAAACGGCATGTCTGTCGAATTGGCCTGCATGCCGTGCCATCCATGCTGGGAGCCGCTGCGGGCCTGTGGCGTTCCTGTCCACTCTCTGCCTGCGGGAAGTTGGCGTAATCCCACCACGTGGGTACGGGTATACCAGCGCCTGCAACGACTGCTCGACCAGGGTGGTTACGATCTGATGGTGGCGCACACTCCGGCCATGAGTTGGATTGCACGGGTCGCCGCACGTCGTGCGACCTGTCGCACCGTTTACTACGCGCACGGTTTGCCGTTCTCGCCGGACCAGCCGATCCTACAACGTTCTCTCTACCGGTTTGTCGAGACGCGACTAGCCGCCTTTACCGATGCCATCCTGGTAATGAACTCGGACGATATGTCGGTTTGTCGCACCACCAGGCTGACACGGGATGGACGGCACTGCTATTATGTTCCCGGTGTCGGTGTCGACGTTGCCCGGTTTGACCAGTCGACATCTGATGCGCGGCAGGCATACGAGGCACACGCAGCCCCTCGATCAGGCCGCCCTATGGTATTGTTCTTGGGCCGGTTCATCCGGGCCAAGAGACCGCATGATGTCCTCTCGATCGCGGAGGAGTTGAAGGACTACGCTGAGATTGTGATGGCGGGCGATGGCCCTCTATGGCAGTCCGTGCATCGCAGAGCGGCCCGGATCGGGGACCACGTTCGGGTGTTACCTTTCCTCAAGGAGCCAACGCCACTCTTTGTTCGCTGCTCGGTGGTGGTTCTGCCTAGTGTATTTCGCGAAGGACTGCCCCGTGTCCTCCTTGAAGCTGCCGCTGCCGGGAAACCAGCGGTGGCCTACAACGTTCGTGGGGCACGCGACGTGATTGAGCACGGCAAGACGGGCTTCTTGGCGCCACCGAAGGATGTCAAGGCCATGACTGAATCTGTGCGTACCTTACTCGCTGACTCGACGATGCGACAACGGATGGGCCAAGCCGCACGAGAGCGAGTCATTGCCCGCTTTTCAGTGAAAGCCTCGGTCGATGCAGCTATTCGAGCTATCCAGAACTTGATTTCATCCACTGGCCCGGAATCGCGCTAAGCCCGTAGCCAAATCACGGGCATGGATGGCGGACAGCTCTGAGCCGCTTTCCGACACAAAACAACCTGCCAAAGAACACGGTCATGCAACAGAAGGAATCAATGAAAGAGCGGATGACTCGTGACCTACTACCCTTCGTGAGCGTGGTCGCGCCATGCCGTAATGAGATCGCATTCATTAAGAGTGCCCTGCAATCGCTGCTGGCCTGTGATTATCCGGCCGATCGCATGGAAATCCTCGTCGTGGACGGGATGAGTGATGATGGAACGCGTCGCGTTGTCGCGGAGATGGCCCAGCGAGATCCCCGCATCCGGCTCCTCGATAACCCCAAAATAATCGTCCCCTGTGCCATGAATATCGGAATTCGCCAGGCGCGGGGCGAGTATATCGTGCGGGTGGACTGCCACGCGAGGTTTGCGCCCGACTACATCTCGAAATCTGTCGCCGTCTCGCGCAGAACCGGTGCCGGCAACGTGGGAGGGTACATGGTGACCCTCCCGGGAGACAACACGCCCACCGGACGAGCCATCGCCGCTGCAACGAGTTGTCCTTTTGGGGTCGGGAACTCGATGTTTCGGTTAAGCGGGCCGGAAAGGGAGGTCGATACGCTGGCCTTTGGCACATACCCGAGAGATGTATTTGACCAAGTCGGTCTCTTCGACGAGCGTCTGGTCCGAAATCAAGATGTGGAAATGAATCGTCGAATCCGCCGTGCCGGCAGAAAAGTGATACTGTCGCCCGAGGTACGGCTGGAATACTACAATCGATCCACCTACGTGGGACTGTGGCGACAGTCGTTCAACAACGGACTCTGGAATCCATACACGGTGTGGCTCGTCGGGATCAGCCTGTCTTGGCGACATTTTGCCCCTATGGGAATGATGTGTGCCCTGATTGCCTTCATGGCAGCCGGCTTCTGGCGTCCCGTGCTGCACCTCGGGGCGGCCATCCAAGTGGCCCTGTATCTCGTCGTCGGATCCTTGTTTGCCGTGCGAGCCTCACGGAGCAAGCCAGGGCTGTCCACCCTACGGGTGCTATGGGCCTTTGTTGTCATGCACGCGGCGTATGGCCTTGGTTCACTCTGGGGCGTGATGACCATCCCCTTCAAGTATCCACGCCGATCCCCCTCAACGCCGACCTGCTGATTGAAAACACGCGGTGTCGCGTGCGAAGTGGCTTCCCTATTCGATGAACGACGTGGTAGCACCCTTGACATAGGCCACGAAGTGATTCAACCAATAGGGTGCTCTCGAATCAAAGGGGGGAGGGTAGAACACCCCTGCCGGAGCTCGGTCATAGAGGGAATCTCCGCCATTAAAGCTGGCTCCGAAATCCCGCGAGAACTTGGGATCGTAAGGCCAGTTCTTTCGCCAAATGCGACCGGCTTCGCTGCAGTCATATCCCGCGGCAAGCGCGATGTATGGTATCACCTGAGGAATGCCTTTTTCGTCTCCTAGATGGACGGTCTCCTCAAAAAGGATACGTGTCCGATCCGGCTTGGGCAGCTCATAGAGGGAACAACTCAACACGGGAGTAATTTCCCCGCCTGTCCAGAACCGATTCATTCGACAACTGGTATTCAGTGTGTTCATGGTCATACCGCGCCCATACCAGACAATCTGGGCCGCGGGGAACACGGAAGCCACTTCCGCGTGGATCGCGTCCAGGGCCTCGCGCATGGCGCTGTTCCATCTGTCGTCATCGCTTTCCATGCGAAACCGCTCACAATCCAGCAAGAACGCCGAGACTTCGATATTGACGCTGTGTTCGTTGTTGCTTTCGGCCAGCCAATCCCGAATGCTCGACAAACGCTCCCGGGTGTACTCAATCTCCTCCCAGTAAGTAGGACCGCGATCCATCGGCGGCAGATCAGCGCCAAATTTGCGGTGCCAAGGCTGCATGTTGACCCCGATCGACACGGGAATCTGGCGATCCTCCGTATTGAGGTCGCGTGCGATGCGCACACAGCGGTCTATCTGCGACGCCGTCGTCCACTCCGCAGCCACACAAAGCGTATGGGTAATGCGCGCCAATTCGTAAAGGACACGACTCTCCTCCGCGTTGAGAATCCCGGTCTGGGGCTGCCAGTAATAGTGTATTTTGGGCAGCGAGCGCAAGCCCTGCAAGGTCTCAACGACAAGCGGATCGCTCCAGACGGGGGGCCCCGTCACAACCCCGCGGCCGGTATCCTGCGTACTGCCTGCGGCATCTGCGCCGCCCGGTCTCCCTGTTTGGTTCACGGCCCTATTGAGGGATGGTGCTGCCGCGCTGGAGCTCCAGCCGGTCATAACCGAAGAACTGCCACTTCCGCCTCCGCCGCGCGAGTGGTCCCCGGCGAACCCTGCAGCGACGGTTGTTCCGCCTGTCAAACCTGAGCCGCCTGTACGGGGTACCGCGGATCCAGATACTGCAATCGTGATGATGTCTGAACTCGGCGAACTGAACGTCTGAAGGTCGGTTCGAGACGGCAGGATGGTTTCAATAACGAACGAATCTGTGAGTGAAAGATCGGCATCTGCGCCAGTGAATGCCGCCTCCAGGACCACCGGCTCGCTGGCCATGGCATCCATCGTGGTTCCAATCGGGCTAGAGACAACAGCATCGCAAGGTATTGGTTTTGGTGGCCTCGCCACCGCCGGGCTCGGGTCATTCGAGGGCGCGGCAACACCTGGATGGGAAATGCAAGCCCCACCGTGATCGGAAAAAGCAACGTGAACCAGCAACAAGCCTGTCGCCAGGCCAATAACGATACCAACGCCATGGAGCAGTCTCGGGCTCATTCTCAACCCCTCGTTCAATTGCGTGTCGGATGCAAAGCCTGTCGTCCCACAACCATTAAAAACATAACAAATCCCCGCCCGAGTGGAAATGCGCAGCGGACGTTTGCCATCCCATCAAAATGCTTCGGAGGAGTGTGTTATCGGGTCATGATGGGTACACGCCTGACAAGGCCTTACCATGACGCCTATTGCACATTCGCAGTGCCCGCTAACCTCCCTGGTCGGACTTGGTTCTGATGCGATTTTAACACACTTGCGTGCCGTGGTCGGTTCGGTCACAATTGACCCCTTGGCGGAGAAAGGCCATCATGCGCCTGACCGAACGTCGTGAGCACAGTACATACGCGACGTGAACCCGGTAACCTTCGTCGTGAGACCCGAAGGAGCCTTATTCATGAGCCAATGCAATATCATGACGGTCGATGTCGAAGACTGGTATCATTCGTCTCTGGACCTATTCAAAGACACGTCTGTCCAGCATGGAAGCAGGCCAGATCCGAGCGTAGTTGACAATACACTCCGTTCTCTTGAATTGCTCAACGACTCCGGAAACCGGGCGACCTTCTTCATCCTCGGAACGGTGGCCGAGCATTATCCGGACGTGGTACGGGAGATTCAGAGACAAGGGCACGAGGTAGCCACCCACGGCTATGCACATGATCTGGTGTACAATCTGACGCCCCGGCAGTTCGAGGACGACCTGAGACGATCACTTGACCTTCTGGACAGGGCGGGTGCTTCCAATGTCTTGGGCTATCGGGCGCCTTACTGGTCGATCACGCGCCGGTCGCTGTGGGCGTTGGAAGTCCTTCAAAAGCTTGGTTTTCGATACGATTCGAGCATCTTTCCCATTCGCCGGGGTCTCTACGGAATACCAAATGCTGTACCCTATGCTCATGAGACTCGCACGGGATTCTGGGAGTTCCCGCCAGCAACCGTACGTCGATTCGGATTGAATTGGCCCATCGCTGGCGGGGGGTACCTGCGATTGGCCCCCTATCGGACCATTGCGTCAGCAATCCAAGCATCCCAGCGACAACATGTGTTCTACTTTCACCCCTATGAACTGGACCCGAACGACGTCCATCTGAAACATGAAGTCAGATCGATCGGAACCCTTCTGTATTGGTTCCAGCAGAAGATCGGACGACGTTCCAATCCGGAGAAACTCAGGCGACTCTTATATGACTTCAAGTTCGTTGCGATCCGGGATGTCTTGCTGGATTCCGTGGGTTCATGAGGTGGGCATCGAGATGCGCATATTGATTATTACTGAAGAAGATGAGCTTTATTTGCCGCTGTCTATCGACCTGCTCCTGGCCGAATGGGCAACTGATGTAGTCGAAGTCGTGTGTGCTCGAAATCCGCTGGTGCCAGGCAGGTGGGCCGCGGCCCGCCGTTTTGTTAAGGCATTTGGTGTGATACCGCTATTTAAACACGCATTAAGGCTCGCCAAGATTGTCGTTCTGGACACCTGCCCCCCGCTCAATCGCACAGGACGACTCTTCTCGATTCGGAGAGTTTGTCTTAAATACGGGGTACCCTATGTGAAATGCCATGATGTGAACGACCCGCAATTCCTCCAACACTGTCTCGGATTGTCAGTGGACCTGATCGTGTCTGTCTCGCCAACGCAGATTTTCAAGGAACAGATTCTCTGCCTGCCACGTCACGGGTGCATCAATATTCATTCCTCCAAGTTGCCGAAGTACCGGGGGCTATACCCCGTGTACTGGGCCATGGCCTGCGGGGAACATGACGTGGGTGTTAGCGTACACTACATTGAGAAAGGCATCGATACGGGCAAGGTGATCCTTCAGGACACGATTGAGATCCCGGAGGCGAGCACCTTGGACCAGATGTTGACCGTCGCGAAGATCAAGGGAGCCCATCTGTTAATCGATGCCGTTCGACGCATCCAGAATGGCACGGTCCAAGGCGACTACGCAGAGGGACAGGGGTCATACTACTCCTTTCCTACGGCCGAATCGTACCGCCAGTTCAAGAGCTACGGATATCGTCTGTGGTAACAGCAGGAGAGCCGGGGCCCGTCGTCTCGTGTCCCTTCTCTCGCGTCGCTCCGCGGAGGCCTTCCATCCGCAGATAGCCCTTTCGCCAGACGATCACCCCCGATACCGCGAACACCAGCACGTAGACGACCACCGCGTACCGCGTCCGAATCTGGCTCATGACCAGCCCGATCACCGCGTACAAAGCCGCCAGGCCGTAGCTGATCTGCACCGTCCGCCGCAGCGGGATCCCCCGGTCGATCATCTGGTCGTAGATATGCCCCCGGTCCGACACGAACAACGGCCGCCCGTTGATCAGCCGTCGCACCAACGCCGTCGCCGTATCCAGAATCGGCAGCCCGAACACCACCACCGACGCCATCCACCACCGCGGCACCTGCTCGCCGAACAGGATCATCAGCGACGCCACCACAAACCCCAGCAGCATACTGCCCGCGTCGCCCATGAAGATCTTCGCCGGATGCCGGTTGAACGGCAAGAAGCCGAACACCCCGCCCACCAACGCCAAACACACGATCATCCGCACCGAGTCCCCGTGCGGGCTGTATCCCCACGTGCCCAGGTGCACCGCCAGCGCCAGCAGCGCCAACGTCATGATCCCGGTCACCCCGGCGCACAGCCCATCCAAGCCATCCAACAGGTTCAGCGAATTGGTCGCCCCCAACACGAACACAGCGACCACGATCACCCCCAGTGCCGTCTCCAGGCCCGCCGGCAATGTCCAGCCGAACGGGGTCACGAACCGGTTCAGCGACGGCAGCACCCCCCCCACGATCAGGGCCAGGGCCGCCAGCGCCTGGCCCAGCATCTTGCGACTGGGACGAATGTCCAAGAGGTCGTCCAACACGCCCACGCCGCAGGCGATGATCGACCCGGCCAGAATCGCCGCCAGCCAACGCCACGCCGTCGCAAATCCCACCTCGTCGCGAATGAGATACAGCCCCAAAACCATCCCGACGGCGAACCCGATCAGCATCCCCACGCCGCCCAGGTAAGCCACGGGCTCCTTGTGCGTCTTGACCAGATGATCGGGCCTGTCCACGATCCCGAAACGCAGCGCGACCCGCTTGCACACCCACGTTCCGGCCAACGCGCATACCCACGCGGCAACCAGAACCGGCCAGAAGCGAATCACCCAACTCAGCGGCCGCTGGCTGCCGATGAAGTCGTCAAACACCCCCATGCTCCACCCCCTCCCGTCCTCGCACCCACACCTCCGCGTCGTACCGCAACATCATCAGGCCCTTCCGGAAGCCGTCCCATCGAATCCGGGGCGCGCGTCCCACGTGTTCGGCCAGGATCCACGCCGGGAAGTTTGCCCCCGCCTCGATACTCAACGGCACCCCGCCCCCGAAACGCGGGTTAATCTCGATGAACACGTAGCGCCCCCGGCGATCCTTGATGAGCTGAATTGTGATCACGCCCGGGCCGGCCCCCAGCGCCTCCACCAGCCGACCCACCTGCTCCATCATCGGCCGGTCCTTCACGATCCGGGCCTTGCTCACCTCGCCGCCGCGAACCTCCATCCGCTGCCGCGGCACCACGCACCGCACCCGCAAGTCCCGATCGACGTACGCGTCGCACGTGTACTCCGGACCGGCGATGAACTCCTGCACGATGCAATGCCTCAGCCGCCGGCCAAAGAACTCCAGTTCCTTTCGGTTCCGCACCACCACGCTGCCGCGCGCCGCCGCCCCATCCCAGGGCTTCAGGAACAACGGATAGGGCTGTCGCCTACGCAACGCCTCGCTCAACGATAGGGTCCGGGGCGTACAGAACCCCCGCGCTTCCAGAAATCGGCACGTCCGCCGCTTGTCCTGACAGACGGCGATCACCTCCGGCGCGGAGACCAGCACGTGGCAACCCGCCTGGGCGAACGCCTCGCGATGCCGCGCCAGCAGCTTCAAATCCAGATCCACCGTCGGCACCAGCAACTCCACTTGGTGCCGACGCACCAAGGCCAACAGGTCCGACAGGTAATCCGGATGGTCCACGCGGCTGACCAGGACCTTGCGGTCGCAACACTGCAGCGCGGCGCTGTCGGCCGTCACATCGGTTCCGATAACCTCCAGCCGGACCCCCAAACCCTCCGCCGCCGCCCGAAAGGCCTTCAGCAGCGACACCCGCCGACCGATGCAGGTAAACGCGAGAACGAGTCGTTTCCGCCGTTTGGATACCTGGACCGCCATGGAACGCCATCCTGTAAAAAGTCCGTGTGGCGGGCAATCTAGCGGCACCGCCACCGATTGTCCATCCCGTACTGTTTCGGCATACGGGTTTGAACGATTCACACGACTCGGATAGAATCGCGCCGCCGATGAATCGTCCGATAAACGAACATCCCGATGCCCCAGCAACGCCGATCGAGCCGAACCGCTCGGCCGTGTATCGGTCCGCCAAGCGCGGGCTCGATCTGCTGGTCGCGGGCCTGGCCCTGGCGGTCCTCTGGCCGGTGCTGCTGATCGTCGCCCTGGCCATCCGCCTGACAAGCCCCGGCCCGGGCCTCTTCCGTCAGGAGCGGGCCGGCAGGGATGGCCGCCCCTTCACCTTCTACAAGTTCCGCACCATGCGTACCGATGTGGACCCGTATGGCGACAGCCCCCAATCCGGCGAGGACCCCCGCCTGACCCGCCTGGGCCGATTCCTCCGCGAACACTCGCTGGACGAGCTGCCCCAGCTTTGGAACGTGCTTATCGGCGACATGAGCCTGGTCGGGCCGCGACCGCTCTACGTCGCCCAGATCGCCGAATGGAACGCCTTCCAGCGTCAGCGATTGCTCGTCAAGCCCGGCCTGACCGGCCTGGCCCAGATCGCCGGCCGCGGCGGTTTGACCATCGAGGACAAGCTCGCCCTGGACGTCGAATACGTCCGCCGACAAAGCTTTGCGCTCGACCTGCGAATCCTGGCCTCGACCGGCGTCGCCGTCTTCAGAAAACAGGACATCTACGAGGTGCGATACTCCCGCGACCGGGCCACCCGCTCGTCATCCGGCCCCGAAGAGGCGTCACCCGACCCGGCCGACACTGATGAACCCTCCGCGACGTGATCCACCGCCGTATCACCGACAGGCCCCGCCATCGGCCGGGCCCGAAACAGGAGCCAACTCGCCCCCGCGACCACAACCACGCCCGCCGTGGCCGCCGCACAATCAGGCCACAGGATCGGCTTGCCCAGGCCCCAGGCCGCGAGCTTCACCAGGACCAGCAGGACCAGCGGCAAGGATACCGCTCGCGCCAACCAGGCCCACGCCCGCCCTTGAGCCTCTCGAAACCGTCCGCGGCAGTGAATCCACGCCAAGGTGAAGACTGCGTACCCGCCGAACTGAAATCCCGTGTTCAGCACGGCATATCGCGCCAGAAGGTCCAGCCGAGACAGGTTCGACACGGAGAAGATAAAGACCGCCGTCACCACCAACGCGGCCGGCCAGAACGGCAGCACCGTCAACAGGGCCAGCCCCGCCAGCGCGCCCACCAGGTTCGCGAACAAATCCTCCAGGTCGGCCGAGCGGCCCACGTGGCCCTGCAGCCATTCATCCGTCACCCCGTACCATACCACCGCCGCCAGGATCAGCCATACCTTCCACTTGCGCCAGTTCACCCGTTGGTACGGGCTGACCGCCCACCATACCAGCACCATCAGGCCCATGTAGGCCAGCACGTGCATCAGCTTGTCGCTCATGCCTGACTTGCGTGCCACGTCGGGGATCGGGATGTGCGTCAGAATGAACAGCACCGGCCAATAGACCGCCAGTGCCGTCCACACATACTTGGTCCGCCGTGTTACCACCATCCGTATCCTCGACACCGGCGAGGCCGTCGGCCGCCGTCAAACCCTTCTCGTTTTGGCGGCTCACCGAGCCCATCTCGGCCGCCGCCCCGTCGACTCACCACGCCCCTCAAGCCAGGACCTGCTCGACCGGCGGGCAGACCATTCAAAGCGCCCTGATCCAACCGATCCGGCAGGCCTTCCGGCAAGGCGTTGCTTTCATCGGCTAGATCATCGTCGCCGGCTCCCGCATTGTCCAGCGGTCGGCCGGACGACATCACACAATTCGACGGCCCCCCAGAAACAGCCAGTCCACGATGATCGCTACGCACAGTCCCCCGACAAGTACACCATGCACCTGCCGCACGAACCGCGGCAGCGCCCGCGGCCACGCCGCCAGCGCCCACACACGATACGGCACCTGAAACACCACCACCCCAAAGAACAGCGGCCCGATGGGATGATACGCCAGCGCCCCCCGCACATCCCCCTGCGCCAAGGCCTCCAGCGACCGCACCAGGCCGCCCGATGTGCATTCCAACCCGAACCAGTCGTTCAACAGGCAATACACGCCCCACCGCCAACCCAGCCGCTCGGCCACCAGACGCTCCAGCCCCAGCCACAGGGTGACCACGATGATCCCCAGGCACGCCACGAGAATCACGCCATGCAACATGCGGCCGCTCAGCAGGCGGCGAATCCGCCTCGTTGCTCTGTTTCGATGAACCCGTTTGCGTCCCGCCATACCGGTGACCTCAATCCGAACCGCCCCCCTCTGGATCGGCTCTTGGTCCCGTCGGCTTGACACAAACCGCCCGCCCGATGCCCCGCTTGCACCGGGTGGCATGCCCATCCGCCTCAGCCGGACGCGGGCATGGCGACCACGACCCCTCACCCCGAATAGGGAGGCGGCTCGGGTGGCGAGATCCGGTCCCAGGGGTTCTCCTCCGGCGGCCTCGGCGGCTCCTGTCGCCCCGGCCCGATCACGACCTCCCGCGGGCCCACCACGATCGTCTCCGGCTCAACCGGCCCTTGTGGCGGCACGGCCCCTTGCGGTGTCTCCTCGCCCCCCTCGCCCCCGTCCGGCCCGAACACATCATACTCCGGCCCATACTGTGCCAGGTAGTACAGCGAATACGACCGCTGGAACACCAAAATGGGCAACAGCAAGACTGTCCCGATATAGGGGATTCCCAGAAAACACGCGGCGATGCAGCACGTGCAGATGACCAGGGCCAGGATGATCATGCCGATCAGCATGTTCAGCAGCCAGCGGAACAGCACGTAGAGCACCGTCCGCCCCACGTTCGCCCACAACAGGCCCTTCAATTCGTACCATGCCTCCGTGCACGTACAGCCCCGCAGCATCATAATGGGCACCGCGAAATCATGCAGGAACATGAGGAACAGGCCCAGGATGAGAAAGATCGGAAACGCCAGCAAGAACGCCAGACCCATGGGCACCAGGATCGCTGCCGGTGATGGCTCCTGCCCACGACGGGACCAACTGACAAACAGAAGCAGCGCGACGCCCACCAGCACCAGGATGACCAGCGACTGGACGATAACCACACCGACTCGAACCAAAAACAGGCTGTTGCCCGCCCGGCGATAGTGTCGCCACGGCGCTGTCACCTGGGCCTTGTTCCGCGCGACGCAGTCCGCGAAGATGAAGTCCCCCCGGCTGTTCAGCCAGACCAGAACGGCCTTGATCGCCAGGCCCAACAGAACCGCTGCGACCCCAATCACAATGATGAGCGGCAGGTACCTGTGAATCTCCTGCATGAACCCGTCAAAACCAGACCGCCCGCCGCCCCCGGACGGTCCCCCGCCGAAGTTGAAGTTGGGTCCGCTCCATCCCCCCTGCCCCAGCGTCGCCAGCCATGCCCCGAAGCCCAGGATGAACCACTTGCCCAGGTCAAACGGTTCGAAGAGCACCTTGTTGACGCGGTCCAGTGCCCGGCTGACCGGGTCCACCACACTGATCCGCCTGGTTGTCGGCTGATCCATGAAAGCCTCCTTCATGCGCGGATCGGCCCGGCCCCGCCGCGGTCCATCCGCCGGTTCATGTCACCCCCGCTCCATCCTGCCAAATCCCTCGAATACCCTGCCCCGACGACAGGCGCCGCAACAACACCCCGGCACGCCGGGACAAAGCGGATGGTCTCAACCGGCGATTATCTCCACGCCGCCCTTGTAGACGCCGATGCGGACGACCTGTTACCGAAAAGAGCGTTCCCGGCCCGATCCTCAATTCCCCGCCGCCGGCCCGGCCGGCACAAAGGGGCGAATCGGCAGGCCCCGCGCCGCGAGGTACTCCTTCGTCTGCCGGATGCTGTACGTCCCATAATGGAAGATCGACGCGGCCAGCACGGCGTCGGCCTTGCCCTTTTCCAGCACCTCGGCCAGGCTCTCCAGCGTCCCGGCCCCGCCCGAGGCGATCACTGGGATGCTCACCGCCTCGGCCACCGCCCGCGTTAGCTCGATATCGTAGCCCGCCTGGGTGCCGTCGGCGTCCATGCTCGTCAGCAGGATCTCCCCGGCCCCGAGCCGCTCGGCCCGCTCGGCCCACCGTACCGCATCCATATCGGTCGGTTCCGAGCCCGCCTTGACGGTCACGATCCAGCCGGCCCCGTCCGTCCGCCGCCGGGCATCGATCGCCAGCACCACGCACTGGCTGCCGAACCGCTCGGCCGACTCGGCCAGCACGTCCGGATTCTCCACGGCCGCCGTGTTGATGGAGCATTTATCGGCCCCGGCCCGCAGCAGGACGTCGATCTCCTCGGCCGTGCGGATTCCCCCGCCCACCGTGAACGGGATGAACACCTTGTGAGCCACCCGCTGAACCATGTCCACAATCGTCCGCTTCGACCGGATCGTCGCCGTGATATCCAGGAACACCAGCTCATCGGCCCCCTCGTCGCTGTACCGCTTGCCCAGCTCCACGGGGTCGCCCGCGTCGCGAAGGTTCAGGAAGTTCACACCCTTCACCACGCGATTGTCCTTCACGTCCAGACACGGAATAATCCGCTTGGTCAACATCTCGCGACTCCACGTTTCCGCTGCGCCTCAACAAGGCCCTCTAGGGCCTGTTAAAAAGGTGTCACCCCGGACTTGATCCGGGGTCCACGCTCAACGTCTGGTGTGTCTCTGCACGCAAAGCGTGGATTCCCGCCCGCCATGGCGCGTCGTCGACCTTCGCGGGAATGACAACAAGGGCCGGTTTCTGTGGCCCGTACGTTTTTCAACGGACTGCTAACCTGCGGGACATCTTCATACCACACAGGCCGGACTTTTTCCAGGCGGCACCCCGCGAGCGAGGGCCAAACCGCCGGCTCACGTCCCGGACGCGAAGTAGCGCAGCCAGTAGCACAACGTGGCCAGACCGCCCATCAGGGCCTGTTCGTGTCGGCGGCTGGGGGTATGCAGGCGACCGGCCTGAAAATCATCCAGGTACCGGTCGCACGAGGCCACGTCGAGGAGCGTCCGCGCTTCGGGCACGGAATGAATCACCTCGCGGATGTCGGCCATGAGCCGGCTGTCGCTCCGCAGAAGGTCATATTCGAAGCAGGGCGCTGCATTGCTTTTCCGAAAGGCCGCCCGGATGTGCTGCAGGGGCCGCGTAGGCAGCAGATTCTCAAGGGTCCCACAGACCCGCTTGCGCAGCGAGGGTTGGAACGTCTGCAGCACGCCCGACAGCCTTTCGCCGGTATTGGCGTACTCGACCTCCCGCAGGGCCGGCAGACAATGCCAGATCATGTACTTGTAGAAGTTCTTGCGGAATAGCCACGCCGCCGGCAATTCCAGCATCCGGTCCACGTAGTCATACCCCAGGTGCGGGCTGGCCTCGGTGACATCCGGATGATTATGAATCGGCGAGGTGAACGTCCAGGCGGGCTGGTGGAACACCATATTCCACGCCGTCGTGCGATGGGCCGCCGCCGGACCGCCCAGCGTGGCAAACGCCTCGTGCATGGCCTCATCAAGCTGCGGATAGTACTCGGCCACGACCTCACGCCGGAATACGGCACGCATTGTCTTGCGTGAATGGCATCGGTGGAACATCAGATATTTCTCAACCTGTATACCTGTCAGTCGCGGATTGATGTCGTGAATTGACCCCAGGATGTACGCCCCGGCCAAGCTGTCGCCAGGCCCGCCGCCCATCTTGAAGCCGGCCCCGGCCTTCATCTCCTTGACGGCCTGAAAGGACTTGGCCGGATGATGGATCAGAAGCAGACCCGCCGTCAGCCGGATCAGGGTCTCGCCGATGGTGGAGACCTCGCTGGGTGGAACCTGTTGGATATGGTGCTCCCGCCCCAGAATCCGCGCCACCTGCCTGGCCACACGCACATCCGGCGTCTCCGTGCCCTCGACCGAGCTGATCATCGTGAACAGATGCATGCCCGCATCGTCGGGCGTCGCCCCGGCCACCAATCGGCTGTCCAGGCCGCCGCTGAGGCTCACGAATCCCCCCGGAACCAGGCGCGACCGCATCGCCGCGCTGCGACAAATCGCCTCGAACGTGCGTTCGGCGTGCTCGGTCGGGTCCAGGTCCGGCCGTGGCTCGTGAACCAGCCGCCAATACCGCCTCTCGGAAACCCGCCCCTTGTCCACCACCAGGTGGCTGGCGGGTCTCATCTTCCACACCCCCTGCACATTGGTCCGGGTGCCGATGGTGTGACCATACGTGCAAATCTCCAGCCAGCCGAGGGGGTCGGGCGCGGGCCGGTGGCCGGTCATGTGCAGCAGAAAGGCCAGATTCGACGAGAACGCGACGCCGTCGCCCGTCTCCAACACGTACACGGGCCGGACGGCGAAGCGGTCGTTGATGATGCGGACCTGACCCGTGCGGTGATCGAGCACGAAGCTCACGAATTCGCCCTCGCTGCGCTCGACCTGGCCGGCCAAGGCCTCGAACGCGGATGCGCCCCGCTCCGGACCGACCGTCTGCTCCGATGGGCTGTAGTCCACGTCGTGAAACCCCAGCGTCACCAGCGACACATCCGCCCCGTCCCGGTGGCGGATCTGTAGGGGAGCATTTTCCTTGAACTTGGCCATGACGCAACTGCCCGGCGACCGCCAAAACAGGTGGCTGTATGAGACCGGATCATCACCCGGCAGTACGTGGAACGTCTCCAGCCTTCGCCGAAACCCCTCGACATCCACCGCATCGCCGCGCGAGCAGTACCCCGCGATCATCCCCATGGTTCACACCTCCAAAGGCCATCGGAACCCTGCGCCGCCGCCGGTCACACGGACCTCGGCGTGGCAATTGCCGCATTTAAGTATCCCCGTCGGCCCGTTCCAATGCAACCCCCCTGTATCGTCAAAAGGTCAGCCCCGCCACCTGTCCCTCAGCCATCATTCCCGTGCGGGAAGACCCGTTCATCGCGCGTCATTCCTGTGCCTCGCCCCGATCCATAACCGCGTGGCATGCCCACGCTGGCGTGGGCATGTTCTACACGTTTTCGTGCTCACGATCCAACGGCATCGGAGAGACCCATCCAGCATCCACCGGCGGCACCGATCCTTCCGGAAGAACGGGATTCCGCGAAAACACGAAAACGTCAGACAGTGCGCCTGGCCTGGGATGTCATACCGTTTGCACTGTTTGCGATGATGCGTATCCATGGCCCGGCAACCCATGGCCACGCAAGCGTGGCCATGCCACCCCTCTCTAATCCATCCCCGTCGGTGACAATCATCTTCGCGGCAGCGAGGCGTTTCTGTGTCACAACGCCTTCTTCGTCGCCGCCCGACGTTTACGCGTCAGAACCGCCTTGTTCGCCGCCGCGCGTCGTTTGCGTGTCAAGACCGCCTTGTTCGCCGCGGCCTGTCTGGTCTGTCGGCGAAGCCGGCGCGTCATGGCGGCCTTTTGGCCCGCGTCTTTCATCCGCTTGGACCAATCGACCTGCTTTTCCAGATCGCGAAGGGTCCTGAGCAGGCCGGTCGGGATCAAGTCAATGTCGTGCATCTTGTGGCATGTCGGGCAGAGGATCACCAAGTTATCGACGCCATTGTTGGCGCGATTTCCGTCCAGATGCGCAACTTCGAGAACCTCCGGTATGCCGAATCCGCAGTAGGCGCAGATCGGCGGATAGTGAGAGAACGCTGTCTTTCGGTAAGGCCCTCTCGCCTGCATGGAAAACCTCTTCACATAGCCCAATTATCCCCTCAATGACCGAGCGGGACACCCATATTCCTGGACAGCATGCCCAGCTTGCGTGGGCGTCTCATTCCCCGCAATCTCACGCCTCGGCCGTCAGCTCGGCCTTCAGGTCGTTCACGAGGCGGGCGATCTCGTCCGCCGCGGAGGCCAGCGGCACCGCGCGGCGGTCGGCCTCGCAGCGGAGCTTGATCTCCACGTTGCCCTCGGCCAGCGACTTCTTGCCGATGGTCACCCGCACGGGCAGGCCCAGCAGGTCCGCATCCTTGAACTTCACGCCGCCTCGCAGGTCGCGGTCGTCCCAGAGCACCTCCACGCCCCGTGCCGTCAACGCCTCGTACACCCGCTCGGCCGCCGCGGTCACCTCGGCCTCCGAGCCGGCGGGCGTAATCATGACCTCCCACGGCGCGATGCTGATCGGCCAGATGATCCCATCGTCATCATGGCTCAGCTCGATCGCCGAGGCCATGATCCGGTTGATTCCGATCCCGTAGCAGCCCATCAGGCACGGCCTCTGCCGGCCATCCTCATCCAGGAACATCGCCCCCAGCTTCGTGCTGTACTTGGTGCCCAGCTTGAACACCTGGCCGACCTCGATGCCCCGCCGGAACCGCAGCGGCTGGCCCCGATACGTGTCCCCCTCGGCGGCCATCCGCACGTCCACGACCCGCACGGGGTCCCCCTCCAGCGGGAAATCCCGCCCGGGCACGACATTCCGCAGGTGGTAGTCCGTCCTGTTCGCCCCTGCGATGCCCACGGCCATCGCCGCGACCGCGTGATCCACCAGCAGCGTCACATCGTCGCCTAGCCCGACCGGCCCGGCAAACCCCACGGCCGCCCCGCTGACCTTCTCGATCACCGATGGCGGGGCCAGCTCCACGTGCCGCCCGCCCAGTAACTGCGTCAGCTTCTCGCCGTTGACCTCATGATCGCCCCGCACCACAACCGCGAGTACCTGGTCCTCGCACGTGTAAATCAGCGTCTTGATCATCTGCGGCGGCGCGGTCTTGAGGAACTCGCAGATGGCCTCGATCGTGCCCACACCCGGCGTATGGACGGCTTCGGGCGGGCCGACCTCGGCGGAGGACTGCTTCGGCGGCGGGTCCACCGGCGCCTTTTCCAGGTTCCACGCGTGGGCGTTGTCCTCGGTGTAGACGATCACGTCCTCGCCGTTGGCACAGGGCACGGTGAACTGATGGGATCCGGACCCGCCCATCTCGCCGCTCTCGGCCTCGACGATGACGTACTCCAGCCCGCATCGCTTGAACACCCGACAGTACGCGTCATACATCTTGCGATAGGACTCCTCCAACATCGCCTCGTCGGCATCGAAGCTGTAGGCGTCCTTCATGATGAACTCGCGGCTGCGCAGCACGCCGAATCGTGGCCGGAACTCATCCCGGTATTTCAAATTGATCTGGTAGAAGTTCACCGGGAGTTGCTTGTACGACTGGAGCTCCCGCGACGCCAGGTACGTGTAGGTCTCCTCCGCCGTCGGCGTCAGCACGTTCCAGCGCCCGTGCCGGTCCTTGAACCGGCCCAGTGTCTCCCCGTAGTCGATGTCCCGCCCGGTCTGCTGCCACAATTCCATGGGCTGGATCATCGGCACCGGCGCCTCCAGGGCCCCGGCCCGGTCCATCTCCTCGCGCACGATCTCCATGATCTTGCGCAGCACCCGCCAGCCCGCCGGCAGATAGGCATACGTGCCGCTGGCGATCTTGCGCATCAGGCCCGCGCGAATCATCAACTGATGGCTGGTGATCTCCGCATCCGCGGGCACTTCCTTCACCGTCGGGATGAACGTCTTGCTGTACCGCATCGGCTCTCCTGTCATGGACTCGTGATCTCGCCGCCGGCCCCGTGGCCCGGCCCGGTGCACGCCGGTTATACGTCCACAACCTGCCGATTGCAAGCCGCAACACGCCGCGGCCCCTCGCGTCAAGCCCGACGGGCCGCCGCCGAGGCTTGCCCGCATTTGTCACTGGCTTTCAGACGGGCGCCTCCCCTAAAATAGGTGGCCGATAGGATGGAATGCCGATGCCGTCAGAGGAGTCCGTGGATGCACAACCAACGAATGGCAAGTCGCCCAATAGGGGTGTTGATGCTCATTTTGGCCCTGGCGTCCAGCAGTCCCGCCCCGGCACAGACCAGCCGACGGTCTCAACGCGTCCGCATGGATCAAGTGCAGGTCGCCAGCCCGAGCGGCAAGGTGCGGCTCACGCTGCTGCCCAACGCCGAACGCCTGACCTTCACGGTCACCCTGGACCAGACCCCGGTCCTGGATCCCTCGACCATCGTCATGCAGGTGGATGGCTACGATCTGTCGGCCGGCGTGGTCTTGGGTCAAATCGAAACCTACGAGATCGACGAGCGCTACCCCTGGTACGGCGCCCACAGCACCGCCGTGAACCGATGCCGCGGGGCGCGCGTATCCATCCGGCACGATCTGTCGTCCATCGACTACGTTCTCGAAATCCGCGCCTTTGACGACGGTGTGGCCTTCCGGCACATCATCCCGGGAGCGACGGAGGCGTCCCGCACGGCCGATGAATATACTACATTCGTCATCCCGGCCGGCTCGACCGTGTGGCACCATGACCTCGGTGGCCACTATGAGGCCGCCTACGACCAGGATGATGTCTCCGATGTCCGCCCCGGCGAGTGGGCCGGCCCGCCGCTGACCTTCAAGCTGCCCGGGCACGCCGGCTACGGCTCCATCACCGAGGCGAACCTGGTCAACTACAGCGGCATGGCCCTGGAGGCCGACGGCCGTCGCGGGTGGGTGACGGGACTGGGCCATCGCCAACCCTTGAACTACCCCTATGAATTGCGCTATGGCCGTGACGAGGCCAAACGCCTGGCCCAACCGGCTTCCATCACCGGAAGTATCACCACGCCCTGGCGTGTGATCCTGGCGGCCGCCAACCTGAACACCCTGGTCAACAGCACCCTCGTCCCCAACCTCTGCCCACCGCCCGATCCGAGGTATTTCCCGCAGGGCCTCGGAACACCCTGGATCAAACCCGGTCGTGCCGTTTGGCGCTATCTCGACGGCGGTGACCGCTCCCTGGAAGGCATGAAGGCCTTTTCCCGATGGGCTGGACAGTTGGGCTTCGAGTATCACGTCATCGAGGGCTTCTGGAGCCAGTGGAGTGATGCGCAGATCGTCGAGCTCGTGGCGTATTCGAGGCAGCAAGGCGTCGGCCTGTGGTTCTGGCGGCACACGAACCAGGTCCGCACCCCGGAGGCGCAGGAGGCGTTCTTCAAGCGACTCCACGACCTCGGTGTCGGCGGCGCCAAGCTGGACTTTCTCGACCACGAGGCCAAGGAGGTCGTCGACCTTTACGAAAGTCTGCTGCGGACCGCCGCAAAGCACCAGGTCCTGGTCAACTTCCATGGCGCCAACAAGCCCACGGGTCGCGCCCGCACGTGGCCCAACGAGCTCACGCGCGAGGCCGTCCGCGGCATGGAAAGCAGCTCCCTGCGGCAACGGGCCCGTCACGAGACCATCCTGCCCTTCACGCGGTATCTCGCCGGCCACGCCGATTACACCGCCTGCCATTTCGGCGACCGCCGCGCCGACACCACCTGGACGCACCAGATCGCCAGCCTGGCCGTCTTCGCCGGTCCGCTGCTGACCGTCGCGGCCCACCCGCAGACGATCATCGAGAATCCCGCCGTGGACCTCATTCGGAGCATTCCGGCCGTTTGGGATGAGACGATCGTCCTGCCTGATTCGCGGATCGGGGAGTTGGCGGCCTTCGCACGCCGCACGGGCGACACGTGGTTCCTGGCCGTCATGTGCGGCCCCCAGGCCCGGACGCTGCGTGTCCCGCTGTCTTTTCTGACCGACGGCCCCTACACGGCATCCCTGGCCAGCGACAACAAGAACGACGACGCGGCCATCGTTCTGCAGGAAAAAACCGTCCGGTCGGACGACACACTTGTCGTCGACATGAACGACGGCGGCGGATTCATCGCCCGCTTCGTCAGGAGCGTGCCCCCGCCGCCATAACGACGCGATCCGCCTTCCACGCCAAAAGCCCGATCTCCAACGCCATGCCTCACTCGCGTCGCAGCCACTCCTCGGCCAGAATAGCGAAGTCCCGCAGGTCGACCACGCAGTCGGCGTTCAGGTCCACGGGCGGCAGCCCCTCGCAATCCGGTGTGTAATCGATCAGCCGGAAGTCATCGAAATACAGCGTCCCCGTCCGCACCTCGCGGCTCGTGTTGACGATGCTCACCAGGATCCCGTTCATGTGATGAACGTCGTCGATACTCCCGTAGGACCCCTGCCAGTCAATCATGGGGTTGTCCCGCAGGCCGATCACGATCTCGTGCCACTGGTTGGGGTCGGCCGGGTCGTCCATGGTGGAGAACGGACCCACGTTGAACGCCTCATGCTCGGTCACGTCCGGAGGGTCGTTCGCCACGTGGACGAACAAACCGACGTCCTCCGTGTTGTCGGCATGATACCGGATGCGGAACCGGATCTCGTCATACTGGCTGACATCCGGATACGGAGACAAACGGTGTCCCAAGGTGAGCCAGTCGTCGCCATCGTACACGGGGAATTCATAATGCACCTTGAACGCCTGCTGCCCGCCATAGGGTCCGGGCTCTCCGGTGGCAACCGAACCGGGGTAGGGTTTGCCCGGCGGGTTACCGTACTTCCCGCTGTCGTGCAGGTACACAAACCAGCCCAACGAGATCGGCGGGAAGACTCCATACTTTTCAAAATCATCCAGAACCACCGTCGGCATGATGCTGCCGGGAATCACCGTATCCGCCAGCCAGTGCTCGGCGAACGTGTTCAGGTCGTCCGCATCCACCTGGCCGTCCGCGTCAAAATCACAGAACAGGACCATCCGCCGGATATCCTCCGAGGTCAAGGCGTAGTCCCAGATGGCCACATTATCGACCCATCCCACGAAGTACGTATTGTGGCTTTGCCGTGAGCCGATCCGAAACTCGTCCAGCGTCGCCAGGGCCCTGACCACGCTGCCCACCGGCTCGCCGTCCAGGTACCACCGGATGGTCATCCCGTCATAGGTCGCCGCGAAGTGATGCCACTGCGTGTCCAGGGGCCTGAAGGGCTGTTCCCAGCCATGCACGTGCAGGGCATAGTTACCCGCGTTGTCCCGCTGCACGTCAAAGTAGTTGTTCGTGGTCCCCGCCTTGGGCGCGAACCCAAAGACCCCCGTCCAGTCGGGCAGCGACGTCGTTGCGGCCCTGGCCCATCCGGCGATCGTCCGCGGCTGGCTGCCGCTGATCCCCAGAGGGTCGATCCTCACGTATTGGCCGTCCGCCTGACCGTCGGGATTCAGCTCGAGCACATTGCCGCGCAGCGGATCCGGGACGATGTTCGGCTCGGCCGATCCCACGTACACACCGTCATAGCCGTGCCCCGTGGCGTCGGTCGGTCCCGTCTCGAACTCGTACAAGGCCACCAGACCCCGCCGGGTGACGAAGGTCCACACCGGGCCGGTGTACAGGGCGGGCGATCCCCCCTCGTTGGGATCGAACACGTCCACCCGCCAGTAGTACGTTGTTCCCGCGGCCATGTCCGCCGCGTCAAACGGGTCGAAGGCGGTCTCGTCGCCGCCCAGCACGCGGGCTCCCTCGGGAAAGTTCGGGTCCTCGCCGAAATACACGTCATACTCCGGCGCCGGCACCAACGCCGGATCCGGCGGCTGCCAGGAAAGCGAAACGCCCGGATCGACCGCCACGGCTCCGTTGTAGGGCACGGGACAGCACGCATTGAAGGTCGCCGGCACCGTCACCGGACTGAGCACATCGTCCGGAATCGCCTTCTTTTCGATCCCCGGGCCCTCGTACTGGACGTAGAGCACGTTGTCGCCGCCCTTCTCGAAATACGTGACCTCGATCAGATGGCGGCCCGCGGTCAGGGCGATAGAGCCGCCCCGCTCCTGGGATCCGTGCAGCCCATCGTTGTTCACCACCAGCGACGTGTTGATGTACAGCTTGCTGCCGTCGTCGCTGGTCGTATAGAAGGTGTACGTGCCGTCCCGCGGGATGTCGATATACGCCCGGAACCGAAAGCCGAAGTTGTCGTCCTGGTCACGCAGACCGATATCGAACCCCGCCCCGAGCCCGGCGCGCACCGCCGTCAGTGCATCGAAGTTGGGCAGCGCATCCCACGTGCCCTCATAATACTCGTAATTCACGTAGGCCAGACCGGCGCTCGCCACCAGGACGACCGCCGCCGCCACTGCCGCGCAGTGCCTCATGGTCGGTTCCTTTCACTGTGTTGAACCGAAGGTCAATCGCCCCTGCGCCAAAGGACGCGTGGGCTTCGACTACCGTCTGCGTCGGAGCAGCCCCAAGGCCCCGATGCCCAGCAGGCCCAGCGTCGTCGGCTCGGGAACGCAGTGCGTATCGATGTCCACCTGATCGAGACAGACCGACTGGCCGGGATCCAGGTTGCCCACCAGGATCATGAGCTCGGAGGCGGGCTGAGGGTCATACCTGAACTTCCCCTCAAAGCGCAGCCAGATCTCACCCAAGGCCGACACGCCGATCACGCCGCCGGCCTCATCGTAGTAGTCGAACGCGTGATCACCGTCCACGATCCCATCGGCATAGACGCTCAGGCTTACGCGATTCTGAACGGCGCCGGCCAACTCCATGTCGCTGACGCGAAACGTGAATTCGAACCAGACCTCCTTGACCATGCTCGGATTGGCCACGTTCGGAACGGTGACGGAGAACCACTCCGCATCGTCCTGGGGACCCGCGATGGCGAATCCGCCCTGACGCTGGCCCAGCGGCTGGAAGGTCCCCGGATCGTAGACCATACCCAGGTCATCGACCCACTGGGCACCGCTCATGGTCAGAACGGCCGCTCCGTACGGATTGCCCGCCCCGCCGTCGTCGGGCAGGGCCGGATTAGCCGGGCCGCCGAAGCTCCAGCTCTGATGGGTGAAATACGGGTCATTCTCCCAGCCCGGCGAATTGATGTAATCCGCACGGACGGCGCCCAGAAGAACACACAAAAGCAGGACAAACAGGCAGAACCTTTTCATAAACCCCTCCTTAAAAAAGACGGTGTCCCCTCACTATACAACCGTTAGAATACCATGATTGCGAGGTCATGTCAAGGCCGAGTCTCTGAGAACTGGCCGGTGACACAGCCACTCTCAGGCTTGGCACCACCGGGGCGATCCGCTTCAGCCCTGATCGTCGAGTTTGCCCTGCGGTCCGGTCTGAAACGCCGCGCCTGCCTTGCTGTTCCCGCCGGGTCCGGATAGACCCTCGAAAAAAGCCCGCGACGCCCTCGATCCATAAAAAAAGTAGATAGACACAACAGAAAGAGGAAGACCTATGAGTGTTAGTGCTCGAAGACTGCTCAAAACCAACAGCACCCGCCGGCCCCAACATCGCCCAAGGCCAGCGCACACGGCGGTCCCAAGCCAGCACAAGCCAACTAGCACCAGGAGAATGCTGCCCCAGACCGGAATGTTGTCCAAATTGAGGAGTACCCCGACGACAAGAACGATTGCGGAGAATACCTCGATATAACAGCCCAGCCGAACAGGCCACGGTGGCTTTCGACGGGGCTCGTGGAACTGGATGCCAAAGACCCCTTCGAGAATCGCCAGACATGCAATCACGATAATCTCAAAGCAACTGGGCCACATTCCTGCCTGCCCCAACGCAGTATCTTCGCCCTATTAATCCATGTGATCCCGGATCTGGTTATAGAACTCCACGTACTTGTCCCGATCCGGGCCCTCCCGCAGCGCGATGGCCGACCGCGGATGCTGGTTCAAGATCCCCGTGATCGCGTACGGGATCAGGTACCCCCACTCCAGCTCCTGCCGCATGGGAATCATGTAATCCTGGATCACCTTCAGCACTGGCTCGATGTTGAACTTCGGATTCTTCAAAAAGCCCATAATCAGTTCCAGCGGGCAATTCCCCGCCCCCCGGCCGATCCCGAACAGCGAGCCGTCCACCAGGTTGCAGTCCTTGCGAATCGCCTCGATGGTATTGGCAAACGCCAGTTGCTGATTGTTGTGACAATGGATCCCCAGCCGCTTGCCCGGCAGGTGCCGCTTGAACAGCTCGACGATGTAGTGAATCTGCTCGCTGAAAAAGTAGCCGAAACTGTCCACCACGTACACCGTCCCCGTCGTCGTCGCCGCGATCTGATCCAGCGCCTCCACCAAGTCGAACTCGTTCTCCGTCGAGATCGCCATGATGTTGATCGTCGTCTCGTAGCCCAGATCATGCACCCGTTTCTGCAGCACGATCGCCTTGTCCACGTCCTTCACGTACGTCGCGATCCGGATCATGTCGAACGGGCTCTCATCCACCGGCGCGAACTGCTGCTCCAGCACCCGGTGCGCATCGACCATCACGCTGAGCTTCACGTCCGACTCGATGCCGTCGATGATCTGGCGGATCTTGTCGTCGTCGCAGTACTTCCACGCCCCGTACTGCTCCGGCGGCGCATACGTGCGGCTCGAACGGTACCCCATCTCCATGTAGTCGATACCCGCCTCGCTCAGGGCCCGGTACACCGCCCGCACGAACTCATCGGTGAAGTAGTGATTGTTGATCAACCCGCCGTCGCGGATCGTGCAATCCAACACCTTGATTTCCGGCCTGTACATAACGACACCCCGCTGCTGTTTACCTCGCGCCCAATCGCTTCAAGGCGGCCTCGACCACCACCGGCGCCACCGGCTGCGCCCACTGTCCGTCCCGGCACAGCACCCGGCCGATCGCCTCCAACACGACGAACTGCGGCCGCCCCCCCAGCGCCTTCTTGTCCCGCTGCATGATCGCCATCAGCGCCCCCACCGTCTGCTCGGCCGGAATCGACAGTGGCATCCCCAACGTCTCCAGCAACCCGGCGATCCGCTCGATCCGCTGCCCCCCGCCCAGACCCAGCGCCTCCTCGATCCATGCCGCCGCCAGCAGCCCGACCGCCACCGCCTGGCCATGCAAGAGCCCATACCCGCTGGCCGACTCCACCGCGTGGCCGACCGTATGCCCGTAGTTCAACACCCGCCGCCGATTCTTCTCCGTCGGATCCTCGGCCACTACCTCGGCCTTGATCCGGCAGTTCCGCCACGCCAGTTCCTCCAGCACCGCCGGGTCGCGTGACAACAAAGCCCCGGCGTTCTCCTCCAGAAACGCAAAGTACTCCGCGTCCGCGATCAGCGCGTGCTTGACCGATTCCACCAACCCAGAGCGGTATTGCACCTCGTCCAGCGTCGCCGGCGTCGTGACGTCCACGAACACCCCCACGGGGTGCCAGAACGCCCCGAACGCATTCTTGCTCCACGTGGAATCGACCCCCGTCTTGCCCCCGATCGCCGAGTCCGCCTGGGCCACCGTCGTCGTCGGCACGTGCGCCACCGGCACCCCGCGCTTGAACACCGCCGCCACAAAGCCCGCAATGTCCCCCACCGTGCCGCCGCCCAGACCCACCACCAGCGTGTCCCGGCCCAGGCAGGCCGCCTCCATCGCCTCCAGGATCGCCCCCACGGTGCCCCAGTGCTTCGAGGTCTCGCCCGGCGGATCGATCACGAACCGCTCCACGGTCTGCCCCGCCGACAGCGCCTCCAGGTGCCCCGCCCGGGCCACGTTCGCATCGGTGATCACAAACAGCCGACGCCCCGGCTGCATCTCCTGCAACCGCGCGCACACCGTCCCCAACAGGTCTGATCCGATGGTAATGGGATAACTCCACCCCTCGCCCAGCGGGACTGGAACGCTCACGTGTCGCATCGCCGCCCCGCCCGTCAATAGCGAATCACCACGTGCAAGGGGTACCCCTCCAGGCGGTCACGGCCGGCCAGCCCGCTCAGCTCGATCAGGAACGTCAGCCCCACGATCTCGGCCCCCAGCTTCTCCATCAGCCGACACGCCGCCGCCATCGTCCCCCCCGTCGCCAGCAGGTCGTCGATCATCAACACCCGCCGGCCCGGCCCCAGCGCATCGGTGTGCGCCTCGATCGTATCTGTCCCGTATTCCAGGGCGTAACTGACCGACTCGGTCCGCCAGGGGAGCTTGCCTTTTTTACGCAAGGGCACAAAGCCCGCCCCCAGACGCCGCGCCACGGCCGCCCCGAAAATAAACCCCCTGGCCTCCACCGCCGCCACCACGTCGACGCCGGCGTCCACGAACGGATCGCTCAACGCGTCGATCGCCGCCGCCAGCGCCCGCGCATCCGCCAACAATGGGGTAATATCAATGAAGAGAATGCCCGCCTTCGGGAAGTCCGGCACCTTGCGGATGAAATCCTTCAGGTCGATCGTTTCCTGGGCCATCCTTCCCGCTCCCGACATTCCCTCGTGGCCGACCGCCTGGCCGCTCACACCATCATCAGCTCGTTGAGCCGCGTCAACGCATGCCGCTGAATCTGCCGCACCCGCTCCCGCGTGAGCCCCATCTTCTTTCCGATGTCCTTGAGCGTCATCGGCTCCCGCCCGTTCAGTCCGAACCGCAGGATCAACACCTCCGCCTCGCGGGGATCGATCTCCTGCAGCAACGTGATCGCCTTGCCCAGCTCCTCATCGGTGCCCAGCTCGTCCTCGGGCAGCAGCGTCTTATCATCCTCGATCGCCTCGCTCAGGCCGGTGCTCTCCTCCAGGGAATCCCCCTGGAAGCCCGCCTCGACCACCTCCACGATCCGGCGGATAGCCTTGGCCTTGCGCAGCGGCACCTTCATCGCCCGCGCCATCTCCTCCAGCTCCGGCCGCCGGCCCAGTTGCGATTCGAGATCCGAGGCCGTGTACCGCCACTGATTGATGAGCTCCACCATGTACGTCGGGATGTGGATCGGCTGGGCGTTACTCAGAATCGCCCGTTTGATACTTTGCTTGATCCACCACGAGGAATACGTGCTGAAACGAACCCCGTGCTCCGGGTCGAACGAGTCCACCGCCCGCAGCAGACCCAGGTTGCCCTCTTCGATCAGGTCCCCCAGTGTCAGGCCGCGTCCGTTAAACCGCTTGGCGATGTTCACCACCAGCCGTAGATTGCTGCTGACCAACCGCTCCCGTGCCTCCGGATCGTGATCCTGCTGAATCCGCTGTGCCAGCGCCTTCTCCTCGTCCCAACTCAACAGGCCGGCTTCGTCGATCTCCCGGAGGTAATCCTTCAGTGTTGCGTCAAAGGCCATCGCGCCACTCCTACCGTGAGGCTCGTGTTCGGCGGGTTTCGCCCGCCCGCCGAACACGTCCTCCGGACCGATTCACTCAGATCGCACCGCCCACATAGACCGTGCCGTCTTCCCTGTATCGGTCCATCGGCTTCCGGGGTTTAGCCCCGTCTGCCGTATCGCTCGTCGGCTCTGCCGCGATGCCGCTCGCAGACCGTCCGCGGGCCCTGTTATCGGGCCACCCGGGCACGCGAACGCCTTGGCCGCAGACTGCGACAATTCTTATGACGTTTCGTCCCCGGACTCTTCGGCGGACGACGAGGACTCCGACGCCTGTTCCGATCCGCCTTCGGCCTCGTACTCCTGCATCGGCGCCTGCGGCACGATGCCCAGGCCCGGCATCAGCGTGCCGTCCAGGCCGCCGCGCCGCTTGGGCTGATCCTTCGACTTGGCCGCCTCGGCGGGGTGCTCCTCGCCCTTCTTCTGGTCTTCCGCCGCCCACCGCACGCGACGCAGGCTCAGTCCGATCTTCCGCGAGTCCGTATCCACCCGCAGGATCTTGACCTCGAGCTCCTCGCCCATCTGCACCACGTCCTGCGGGGACTCCACCTTGTGGTCGGCCAGCTCCGAGATATGCAGCAGCCCCTCGAGATCCTCTTCGAGCTCCACGAACACGCCGAAGTTCGTCAGCTTCGTGACCTTGCCCTTCACGATCTGGCCCGGGATGTACCGCTCCGGAATCGCCCGCAGCCACGGGTCCTCGGTCAACTGCTTGACGCCCAGCGAGACGCGGTGACGCTCCTCGTCCACTTCGAGCACCACGCACTTGAGCTCCTGGCCCTTCTCCAGCACCTCGCCCGGGTGGTTGTGCTTCTTGGTCCAACTCAGATCCGAGACGTGCACCAAGCCGTCGATCCCCGGCTCGATCTCCACGAACGCCCCGTAATTCGTCAGGCTGGTTACCCGCGTCGTCACGATCGTCCCCGCCGGGTACTTCTGGGCGGCCACCGTCCACGGATTCGTCTCGAGCTGCTTGATGCCCAGGCTGATTTCCTGCTTTTCCTTGTTGATGTCCAGCACCATCACCTCGATCTCGTCCCCGAGGTTCAGGATATCCGCCGGATGGCCGATCCGCCGCGTCCAGCTCATCTCGCTGATGTGCACCAGCCCCTCGATGCCCTCCTCCAGCCGCACGAACGCCCCGTAGTTCATGATGTTGACCACGGTGCCCTTCACGCGGGCGCCCACCGGATACCGCTGCTCCACCGTCTCCCACGGGCTCGGTGTCTTCTGCTTGAGACCCAGCGAAATCTTCTCATTCTCCTTGTCCACCCCGATGACGACCACCTCGATGTCCTGGTCCAGGTCCACCACCTCCGAGGGGTGCGCCACCCGGCCCCAGCTCAGGTCCGAAATATGCAGCAGGCCGTCCAGGCCCCCCAGGTCCACGAACACCCCGAAGTCCGCGATGTTCTTGACCACGCCCTTGCGGAGCTGGCCCACCTCGATCTCCGAGAGCAGCCGTTCCTTGTTGACCCGACGCTCCTCCTCAATGAGCTTCCGCCGCGAGACCACGATGTTGTGGCTGTCCACGTCGATCTTCAGAATCTTGCACTCAATCTCCTGGCCGATAAACCGGCTGATGTCCCCCGGCCGACGGATGTCCACTTGCGACGCCGGCAGAAAGACCGGCACCCCGATATCCACCAGAAGGCCACCCTTGATCCGACGCGTCACGCGACCGGTCACCACGTCGCCTTCCTTGTTGTTCTCGATGACGCGCTCCCAGCCCCGAATTCGGTCGGCCTTGCGCTTGCTCAGCAGGATACTGCCCTCGGCGTCCGCCTCTTCCAGCAGGACCTCGATCTCCCTGCCTTCCTCGATCTCCGACGGGTCATCGAACTCCGAGGCGTCGACGATCCCCTCGCTCTTGAGACCCAGCTCGACGATCACATCGTTGCCCACGTACGCCACGATCCGGCCCTTGATGATCGTCCCGGGAATCAGCGACTCGACCTTCCGGTCGAGCACCCGGTCCAACATCGCGCCGTGCTCCTCGGTGAACAACGCGTCAACCTGGCTGTCCAACTGCTCGTCGGACAACCCCAACTCGTTCAGCAAATTCCTGTCTACCATGGTTTTGTGTTTTCCCCTGTGGAGTCTGTTTTCTCCGGCCTGCAACGCCCCACACGCACGTCCACAGACCGCACGATACGGTTCCCCGCTTCAAACAAAAACGCATTGGCCCACGCAGCCAATGCCGTCCGCTTCCCTACAGCCGGCCGTCTGCCCGACCTTGTTTCCTTACCGTGCCCTCACCACACCCGCGCCCGACGTCCTGCCCGCGTGACCGGCCCCTTACGAGGACGCGCCGCCACGAGCCTGAGCGTCAAACGCCCGCAACCGCTGCACGAATGCGTCAATCACACTGTCCGGCGTCGACGCCCCCGCGGTCACCCCCGCGGTCCGCCGACCCAGGAGTATAGTTGTATCAAGCTCTTCCCAATTCTGCAAATGAAACGTCGCCGGATTGTGCTCCCGGCAAAGCTCGGCCAGCTTGCACGTATTGGCGCTGTGCAACCCCCCCAATACGAACATCACGTCCACCTGCTTGCACAGCTTCACCGCCGCCGCCTGCCGCTGAATCGTCTCCCGGCAGAGCGTATTGACCACCTTCAGCTCCGAAAACCCCCGTCGAATGATCCGCCCGACCATCTCGGCGAAGTGATCCGGGCTTTGCGTCGTCTGACAAATCACTCCTAATTTCTTATGGCCAAACAACTTATCAATGTCCGACTCGGCCCCGATGACCGCCACGTCCTCGGCATATCCCACGACCGCCTTCACCTCGGGATGGTTTGCATCCCCGATGATCACCACCTTGTACCCCTCTTCGAAGAGCGACCGCGCAATCTTCTGTACCCGCTTGACCAGGACGCACGTCGCGTCCACCACCTCCAGCCCCCGGGCCCGAATCCGCTCCAACTGCTCGCGCGTCGCCCCGTGCGACCGGATCAATACCGTCCCGGTCTCGATCTGGTCGATGCGGTCCACCGTCTTGAGCCCCTTGTCGGCCAGCTCCCGGACGACGTCTTCGTTATGAATGATCGGCCCCAGGCAATACACGACCTTGCACCGGGCCAGCGTATCGTGGGCCAGCGTGATCGCGTTCCGCACACCGGGACAGAATCCGCACTTCTCCGCCACCAGAACCTTCAACCGACCTCCTCCACCGCCTCCGTCTTCACGTTCCCCTCCGCCTCGTCCGGCCCATATTCATACAGCGGTCGCCCCAGCTCCAATCGGCACCGCCGCTGCATCTTCCGCAGCGTCTGTGTCACCAGCGCCGCAAAGGCCCGATCGCTCAGGCCCGCCACCTGCTCCGGGTCAAAGCACGGCCCGTAGCACACCACGACCTGCGCAAACCGCGGAAACCGCCGTTGCCGCGGCCAACACTCGTAGGCCCCGTCGATCAGCACCGGCAGCACCCGCGCGTCGCCCCGCCGGGCCAACAGGCCGAACCCCGGCCGCGCCGGCGCGATCCGCCCATCCGTCGTCCGCGTCCCCTCCGGGTACAGGCACACCGCCCGCCCCTCCTTGAGTCGCGCCAACACCTCCCGCATCGCCCGCAGGTCACCCTGCCCCCGCCGCACGGGGATCACCCCCCAACTGCGCAGCAGTGGCCCGAACACGCGGTTCGTAAACAGCGTGTCCCGCGCCACGTAGCACATCCGCCGTTTCAACGGAATCTGGCAAAACACAGGGTCCAGGTAGCTCTGGTGATTGCCCAGCAGCAGAAGCGGCCCCTCCGATGGAACATTCTTGCGTCCATACACGCGCAGGCGGAACGGCACGTACAGCAGGCGGCAGCCCTGCTTGCACGTCGAATACCAGATTTCATTCGCTAGTCCGGCGATACCCGCGCCCTTACCTGCTCGACCATCACGTCCACCACCTGATCGGCGGTCAGATCCGTCGTGTCCACGCACATCGCGTCCGGCGCCGGCCGAAGCGGACCCACCGTCCGCTGGCAGTCCGACGCATCCCGCCGCTCGATGTCCTCGCGCAACCGCTCCCGCGACACCGACCGCCCGGCCTGGGCCAGTTGCTTCTGCCGCCGATGGGCCCGTTCCTCCACCGCCGCCGTCAAGAAGAACTTGCACACCGCTTCCGGGAACGCCACCGTCCCCTGGTCCCGCCCCTCGGTTACGATCCGCCCCTGCCGCGCGGCAAACGCCCGCTGCATCGCCACCAGCCGCTCGCGCACCGCCGGCATCGAGGCCACCTGCCGTACCTGCCCGGTCAGCTCCGGATCACGAATCGCCTCGCTCACGTCCACGCCATTCACCCGCACCCGCATCGTCTCGCCGTCCGCCTCACACGCGAACGCCGTCCGCTCGATCACCTCCATCACGGCCTCGGATCGCCTCAGATCCGCTCCCTTATTCAACGCCGCCCACGTCACCGCCCGGTACATGGCCCCGGTGTCCAGGTACGCCCAGCCCAGTCGCGCCGCCAGCCGCGACGCAACCGTGCTCTTGCCCACCCCCGCCGGGCCGTCAATCGTAACCACCCGCGGACCGTGACGTGTCACAGGCCTGCCCCTTCTTTTCCCGCCGAGCCGGTTCCGACGACGTGAGCCGCACCGCCACGACGCTCGTGTCGTCTGTCTGGTTGGCCAGTCCCACGAATCGACGCCGGTACTGCAACACCGTGCGCACCACGCAGTGAGCCGGCATACGCCCGCACTGCTTCAGCACGTCGTACAGCCGGTCCTTGCCCCACATCTCCTGATCGAAGTTCATCGCATCGATCAGTCCGTCCGTGTACAACAGCAGGATGTCGTTCTCCTGCAGCGGCACCGACTCGATCACGTACTCGGCCTCCTCCATCACGCCGAGCACCAGTCCCCCCCGGCGCAGCTCCCGGATCTGCCCATCCCGCACCAGCAAGGCCGGCTCATGGCCGCAGTTGCAGTACTGCAGCGTCCGCTCGCGCACGTCCAGCGCCGCCATGAACAGCGTGATAAACTCGCCGTCCCGGCACTCCCGACACGCCACCCGGTTCAGTTTGCGGATGATCTCCTCCATCGGATGCCGCTCGTAACCGCCGTCCGAATACGCCCGGATCGTCCCGCGGAACATGCTCATCATGATCGCCGCCGGAAGCCCTTTGCCGATCACGTCGGCCATGCACAACGCCACCGTGTGGTCGTTGAGCATGAAGTAATCATACATGTCCCCGCCGATCTCGAAGCACGGCTCATACACCGCGGCGATGTCCAGCCCGCAGATGCACGGCGCCCGATCCGGCAGCATCCGCCGCTGGATCACCGCCCCCAGCCGCATCTGCTCAGCCACCCGCGCCCCCTCGAGCGCCTCGCTGTATAACTTGGCATTGGTGATGGCGATCGCGCACTGGTTCGCGACCAGCCGCGCCAGCGTCACGGCATCCTCGTCGAACCGGTTGGGCTCCGGACTGTACAACCGCAACACGCCGATCGGCTTGTCGCGGAACGTCATCGCCACCGTCAGCTGGCTGATCAGCCCCTCGCGAATCGTCTCCTCCCGGTAGCGGACCCGCGCATCGTCCCGCATGTCGTCCAAGACGACCGCGTGCCCCTCGAACGCCTCCTGGATCACCGGGTCGTCCAGGGTCACCGGGCCCTTGCTGCGATACGTCTCGCTCAGCCCGTACGTACTGCGCATCGCCAGCTCACCGCTGGCGTCGTCCAACAGCCGAATCGAGCACGCCTGCGTCCCGGTCACCTTCACCGCCGTCTCGGCCAGGCGGTCCAGCACGTCCTGCAGCGCGAAATTGCCCGCCACCAACGTGCTGATCTGGTAGATCTGCTCGTCCCGCTCGATTTGTTCCTGCGTCTTACCTGTCATAATGGTGCCATTCATAGAAGCTCATCGTTTCCAGTCAATTCATTATACCGCATTTTGTGCGTCCTGTGCTCCCCCGTGCAAAGCAAACCCGCATCAGGACACCAATGGCGTGGATATTCCCCGGTAAGAATAGTGGATAAGTCCCCCGCCCCGCGCTGACCCCGCAGGCCGGGGCCGATCTGCCCGCGTGCGGACCGACAAAAGGCAACGCCGCCCCGAAAAAGACGGGCCCACACCCTCGCGGGCCTGGAGCCGGCACCGGCCTCGATCTTCGATCGGGCGGCGATGCCGCCGGCCATCTCTGTCCGATGGACGCCTACGGCTCCGGTTCCTGGCGGGCCTTCTCCATCGCCCGCTCCAAGGCTTCGCGGACCTGCGCCTGTTCGTCCGCCGGCGTGCCCGGTGATCCGCCGGGGGCCGGATAGCGGCCCTGCGGTGAAACGGGGTCGCCCGATCTCCCGTTGACCCCCTCGCCCAGCGCCTCGCGGATCGCCTCATCCAGCTCCGACGTGATCCGCTCCATTCGCTGCCGGGGCTGCTCGATCTGCCGCACCTCATCCGTGTCGGTCGGCAGCACCTCCAGCGTGTTCGAGTCGATCACATACGGCGTCAGGAAGACCAGCAGTTCGTCGTTGCTCAACTCCGTGTCCGTGTGCTTGAATACCTCGCCCAATATCGGCACATCGCCCAGGAGCGGCACCTTCTCAACCACCTCAGACTCCTTCTGCGTCAGGATGCCGCCGATGATCACCGTCTGACCATTGCGCACGATCACGCTGGTCGTCGTGTCCAGCTTGTTCGTAGATACCTGCGTGTTGACCACCGGCCCCACTTCCGAAATCTGCAGGTTGATCGTCATATCCACGTTCTTTTCCGGCGTGATGTTCGGGCGAACCCGAAGCGTGATGCCCACGTCGCGGTACGTGTAGGAACTGACGATGCTGTTCGGGTTCGAGCGGTCCGTCTGGCTCTGCTCCAGGAACGCGATCTCCTGGCCCTTGATGAACGCCGCCTCCTTGTTGTCCTTGGTCCACAGCGTCGGCTGGTTCAGAATCCGCGCGTTCGCCTGGCTCACCAGCAGGTCCACCAGCACATCCAATCCCGTCGTGAACGACAGCACCGTGTTGCCCCGTGTCTCGCCCCACGTCAAGTCGCCCAGGGCCCGCAATGCGTTGCTTCCGATGCTCCCCAGCGCCTCGGTATTCGTGGAATACCGCATCCCCAAGGCATGGATGTCGCTGCGGTTCGCGGACATGATGACCACCTTGACCATCACCTGCATTCCCGGCTGGTCCAACTGCCGCACCATCTCGCGGATGTCCGCCATGTACTCCTGCGGCGCCAGCACCAGCAGCGCCTTGCTGCGATGCACGGGAATGATCCGCACCTTTCCGATCAGGTTACTGGCCGGCAAGGTTTCGGTCGTCTGCCGCGCCTGACGGTTCCACCACGGCGTGATCGTCCCGGCCGATTGCTGCTCCTGACCGGCCACCGCCGAACCCGTGTCCGCCCGATACTCGCTCAGCCCCCGTGTGCTCCGCTGAATCGTCGCGGTCGTGCCCGGTTCGTTCAGCAGCGCGTTGAGCTGATCGCACAGGTCCTCGGCATCCGCGTAGTTCAGCGTGATCACCTCCGGGATCTCCGCCTTCTCCTCGCTGTCCAGATCCTTCACCAGTTTTTCGATCACCGGATACGCCTCCGGAATCTTGCTGATCACGATGATCTTCCGCGTGCCCGGCACTGCTTCAAACGTGAACAATCCGTACAAGGATCCTACGATCTTGCTGCGTGTATCGTCCGCGCCGGCGCGCCCCCCGAAGATCATCCGCACCAGGTTGTTCGCGCTGCCGCTGCTGTCCGTCGCGCTGAACAGCGTGCTGAGCAATTGCGTCATCTGCACCGGGTCTGAATTGTGCAACGTCAGGATGCGATACTGGTCCTTCGTGATATCCAGGGGCACGTCCCATTCCTCGGTGATCTGTCGCGCGATCCGTTCCATGTTCTTCTCCGACGCGATCACCGTCACCTGCTGCAGCGTCGGATAGCTGATCACCTTCACCGTGTCCTCGGCCGTCGCCCCCCCGCGCGTTGCGTAGCCGCCCCACGGATTGTAGGCCCGCGTCCCGGTGCTCAGATCGCCGTAGAGTCCCTCGATGTTCAGCTTGATCTGGTCCGGGTCCGCATACTGCAGCTTGAACGTCCGCTCGATGAACACGTCCTCGCTGGGCAGGTCGATCTGGGCCACCAGCCGCTCGACCATCTTGCGGTTCTCCTCGCTGCCCCAGACCACGATCTGCTTGGATTGGGTCAGCGCCTCGACCACGATGCTCGCCTCCCATTCCGTCCCGGGCAGATCGCGGATGGCGCTCTGCACCGCCCGCGCCACCTCCCGCGCATCCACGTAGCGCACCGGCAGCACCGTCTGGCCCTGCTCCCCGGCCTGCGACACGTCCAGCCGCTTGATCCAGCTTTCGATCAGGTCCATGTCCGCGTTCGAGGCCCGCGCGATGATCCACCGCTGTTTCGGCATCGGGATCAGGCGAACCGGGATCTCGCTGGACGCGATCATCACCGCCGTCGCCGGACGCGTCCCGCCGTCCGACCGCGACTCGGGCCGACCCGCCGAAACCGGGGCCCCGCCCCGTGATGCGCGGCCCTGGGTCTGGCGGCCTCCGGTTCCCACGTTGCCCGTCAGGATCAGTTGCAGAAGCTGTACCAGCTCGGCCGGGTCGGCGTGCTGGATCTCGAAGATTTGCTCGACCACCTGCTCCGATTCCGGCACGTCCAACTGCGACACGATCCGCTCGATACGCAGCAGATTCTCCACCGTGTCGATGACCACCACGTCGTTCGTGCTCGCCAGCGCCGTCACGTGTCCGTACTCGGCCAGCAACGGGGCGATGATCTCCGCCAGCCGCGTCGCATCGTAGTTCCGCAAGCGGAAGAACTTCTCCACGATCATGCTCTTGTCCTCGACCCGCGCCAGCGGGTCCTCCGCCCCCAGCGTCGGCACATACCCCTGCCGCGCCTGGGCGATCGGCTTGAGGAAAATCTTGTCCTCCGCGTGCTCGGCCACCACCCCGCGGGCCCGCAGGGCCGCGTAGACCAGTGACAGCGCCCGACTCCGCGGCACCTCCCGACTCGCGTAAATGGTGATCCGCGTCTGCAACACCGAATCGTCCGTCGGAATGATCGGCTTGCCCGTCCAGTCCCCCAGCTTCTGGATGATCACCCGCATTTCCACGTTGTTCAGGTTGATCGACTCCATGGGCTCAGGCTCTACGGTTTCGGCGATGGACGCCATCATGCTCAGCGAGCGCAGCCAGTCGTCATCCGCCCCGGAATCGGTGGTCTCGGCCATCGCGGCACTCTGCTCCGTGCCGAATCCCACACGCCATTGGCCCGGGACCTCTCGCGCGCCCGGCGCGAAACGGCCGGCCGGCGCCGGCGGTGGCGACGTGGGCAGCCCCATCTCGTCGGCCAGGTTCGGATCCACCCCCAGCACCGACAACAGCCCCCGCGCGCTGTTCATATCCAGGTCCGCCGCCGCGGGCAGGTCCTCCACCGCGTTGGGATCCGTTGCACCCCGAACCGCCGTGGCCGATGGAACCTCCAGGCCCCCCTCGCCTAAGGGGCGAGCTTCGACCGTATCGCCCACCGACGTTGCGTCGCTCACCGCCTCCTGCGCCGACACCGGGACCATCCACACCAGCGACAACCATGCCGCTCCGAATACGAGCATGAAAACCTTGCGATTCAATGTCGTCTCCTTGTTGTACAGTAACCCGCCGTCATTAACGACCGCGGCCACGGAAGCCCCCACCGCCCGGCATACCGCCCGGCATACCACCCGGCGTACCCCCACCTTCCTCCATCCGTCGACGGAACTCGTCCCGCATCCGCTCGCGCTCCTCCGGCGAGGCATTCATGAATCGCTCTCGCATCTCACGCATCCGGTCCATTATCTCCGGAGAGGGCTGGAGGCCGAATCGACCCTGCGGCGGCCCGCCGGCCGGACGTCGATCCGAACCGACACGTCCAGACGCCCGGTCGTCCCCACGGGAGCCGCGATTGTTCGATGAACCCCGTCGTTGCTGATCCGTCATATTATCCACGGCGAACGGCTGGAGCTCCACGCGTTGCCCCTCCCACTCGATGGCCACCGCCGTCGGCCCGATCTCCAGGATCTTCGCCCCCGAGACCTCCTCGCCCACGGTGTAGGGCTTGTTGTCGAAGATCGCCAGGTCCCCGAAGATCCCCAGGCACACCGGCTGTTTCGGTTTCTGGGGCGGCGGCGCGAACATGTTCCGCCGCTTCAGCGCGTCGGCCTGGGAACGAAACTGCGACAACTGCTGCTCGATCGCCTTCTCATCGGGCTGCGTTTTCTCTTCGGCCGTCGCCAGCACCTCCGGCAGCCGAACCACGCGGATGCCGTACCCCACCGCATCCGCCAGGGCCGCCACGCCGAACACCCCCGCCAGCGCGATCAACACCACGTTCACGTACCGCTTCTTGGCAACCCACTGATGGACCGTCATAATCCGACCCCCGCTTTCGCTCCCGGCAGCCGCGCAAACGTCGACAGGGTCAACACGATGTCAACCTCTTGACGGTTCCGCGAGTCCGGCCGGATTTGAAGCTCCTCGACTCCCACGAAATACTTGTTCTCCGGCAGCCGCGCCAGCAGATCCAACACCTGGGCCAACTGGCAGCGGGCCTTGCACTGTAAACGCAACGTCTTGTACGACCCGGACACCGCCTTGCGGGAGGCCTGATAGTCCAGACTCTTGGCCTTGATCCCCGCCCGGTTGAGTTGCTCGTTAAAGGCGTTGCGGAACAACACCGCCTGCTGGTCTTCCGGCTCGGGCATCGCAAACGTCGGTACCGCCGCCGCCACCGCCAACTGCCGCGCACCGGGCCGGCCCGAGGTCCACTCCTCGACCTTGGCCAACTGCGCCCGCAACGCCCGCAACTGGGCCCGCGTCGTCTGCCACTCCCCCAGCCAGCGCCCGCCGAAATAGTACGCCAGGATCGCCACCACGGCGATCGCGCCCAGCGCGATGGCCCGCTGATCCCGCTCTGAAATACGAATCGCCATCGTCTACTTTCCCCGGGTATACCGCAAGTAGTGAAACGTCACCTTCGATTGCACCTGATTCGTGGAGGTGTTCAACGTCGAGCCCAGAATCTGAACGTCGGAGATGCCGCTTTGGGACGCCAGTTTCTCTTCAAATTGGAACACCTGCTCGCGAGACCGGGCCGACAACGAAATCTGGATGGGCCGCCCCTTCTGGAACACAAAACTGTCCACCAGCATCCCGTCCGGCGTGCTTTCCTTGATCTTTGTCAACACGTCCAGAATATCCGGCCGTTCCTCGTACACCTGCTCGCGCGTCTGGTAATGCGCCACCAACGCCCCCAGCTTGGAATTCTTCAGACGCTCCAGCTCGGCACGATCCAACGACTTGGCCACAAACACCCAGACGCCCAGCATCGCCACCGCCGCCACCAGTGCCAAGCCCATCCGAACCAGCGCCCGCGTCAGGCCACCGCCGGCCGCCGCCGGTTCGGGCTTGATCAGATTCAACAACCCGGGATCATCGTCCAGCACCAGCAGTCCCGCGCCGATCGCCTCGGCATACGGGAACAGCGCCTCCGCATCGTCCGGGCCGCCCGCCACACGAAGTCCGTTGGTTCGCGGCACCGCGTGCCGCACCGACACCCCCGCCCGCTCCAGGTACGCCACGAGCGACCCATGCGACGAGGGCGCCGCCGCCAGCAAAAACACCCGGCCCGTCGCCATCGCATCCGAATCCAGCCGCCCCAACGCATTGCGCACATCGTGCACGAACAACTCCGCGGATGTGCCCGATGCCTCCGGCCCCTCCAGATCGCCCGACCCCACGTCGATGGTCGCCGCCTGCGTCAGCCGGCCCCCCTCCGTCAAAATCAGCCGGGTGTCCGCCTCCCGAACGTGCAGCAGCGCCGCCTTGTCACGATCCCCGCCGAAGCATATCCGCCACGCATGCGCCAGGGCCTGGCAATCCGGCACCACCACCGACGGGCCCAATGCACCCACCCTCGACGCCAACTCACTGAGCACCTGCTTGCGCACCGCCGCCAGCGTGCATATCTGGCGATCCGGCCCGGCCGGCTCCGCATACCAGGCCATCGCCATCTCATCCAGACCCAGCGGCAACAGCGCCTCGGCCTGCATCCGAACCAGTCCGGCCAATTGCTCCGGACCGACCACGGGCAGTTCCAAGCGATAGAACGCCACCGCCGTTGAGTCCACCGCCACGACCACGCGAGGGCCACCCGGCGCCTCCCCCGACCGATGTCGCGAGCGCAACTCCGACAAAAACGACGACAGCGACACCCCCTCGTCGGCGGTCCGGTACTCCAGCAGCGTCACCCCGCCGTCCTCTCGACGCAGCACCGTCGCCCGATACGGCCCCCCGGCCGACGGCCCCGTGGACACCGCAACCACGACCTCCGAAGAGATGTTCTGCCCCTGCTCCATATTCAATAGATCGCTCCCTCGCGAAAATACAGGATCTGCGTCGGAGACTCGCCGCGGTCCACCACCGCCTCGACTTCGTACGATAACCCGCTACGATCCCCGGTCGCCACCACGTGAACAGTGTACACGTTCGACCGTGTGGTAACGTAATTCACAAACTCCTTGGCCAGGTCCAGCGTCACGGAGGGCACGTTCCGCAGGTCCGCCAGCGTCGTAATCCCCCCGGCCAGCCCCTCCCGATAGGCCGCGATGTCCTGCGCCACGGGCTCGTTGCCCCCCAACAACGCCGTCAAGACCCACGCCGGCGCCGTATTGACGTTCACCCGGCCTCGAATCCGAGACCGCCGCGTCGTCGTGATCTTGTCTGCAATGTCGTAAAACACCTGCTCGGTGATCGGTTCCGACTGCTCATCGCCCTGGACGGCGCTGGTCGCCTTGTCCAGCAGGTCCGCGATACTGTCGTACCGCCGGTTCTGCGTGATCCATCGCGCCTGGGCCGCGCTGAGGCCCAGATCCTCCTGCAACTGCCGCTCGTTCGCGCGGTTGATGTCGATCCGCTGGTTCCCGTCGGCGTCCACGTTCAGATCGTACGAGTAACACGTCAGGTAGCGGATCCATCCCTGGTTGTAGTCTGAAATCGCTTCGGCCCCCCCGCCACGACCGTACAACAGCGCCTCGGTCACCCCACGCACCTGCAGCAGCTCCCGGATCGTGCGAAAGTCGCCGTTCCGCGCCGGATATCCCCGTTCGAGGTTCACGTAGTAAGGCGTCTCAACCCCCAGCTCCCGCGCCTCATCGTCGCTGTCGCGCCAGTCCAGAATCGCATCGGCGATCTCCTCGGTCATGTCCGGCAGCCACAACAACTGCTCCCGCGTGATGGTGTTGATGTTCAGCTTGCCCGCCTCGTCGGTCACGGACACGGAGAATCGACACCCATCCAGCACGATGTTGTTGAAATCCGCCACCGCCATGTACGCGCTCCAGGGATCGTATAGGCTGTCGCTGTCCCTCAGGTCCGACTCCAACACGGCGATCGCCCGCTCGAGGCCGGCCCGGGCGGCCCACTTGCACCGAATCCGATCCGACGCCGACATGCTGATCCGCGTGTCCATATAGGTCTCCTGGGTGGCCACCGTCACCATCACGGCCAGCAACACCAGCACCCACATCACGGCGATCAGCGCTACGGCCCGCCTGTTTTGACGCCCGCCGCTCATGATCCCCCCGTCCCTGCATCCATCGGACTGACGTCCTCGAATTCCGTCTCCGCCTCCTCATCCAGCGTCGCCTTGAGCCCCTCGGCCACCCGCGAAAACGTCACCGCAAAGCTGCGGATGATCGGGTGCCGTCCCTCCGGATCGTTGGGCCGCTGACCCACCAACATCACCTGGACTAGCTCCGGCAGCACGTCCTGCTCCTCCGGCCACTGATCCAGCCACGCGTACCCGTCATAGTACTGCACCTGAAACTGCACGACGTTCTCGGCGATCGTCGTCAACATGCCCCCCGTCGCCGCGGTGTAGTTCTCGTCGTCGCGCGACAGCGTCACGATCGGGCACACCCGCCGCGTCAACACCCGACCCGATTCGGAGTCCCCTTCGGCCAATGCATATTCGACTTCATACACGTCCCCCTCCGGATAGCCGCGCCGCGCCGGCACGCCGGAGGTCACCCACAGGATCACCCGGCTGCCCCCCGTCGTCGACGTCTCATCCACCCCCCCCACCAATCGGGTCCGCTCGATCGCCGTATCCCGATAAAAATTCAGGAAGTCCCTCCGCAACAACTGTTCGGCGTATCGAATCTCATCCGTCGCCGCCGTCACCTCGGTAATCGACTGCCGCGCCGCCGCCACGGTACGCAACGTCGCCACCGCCACCACCGTAATGAACGTCCCGATGATCGACGCCACCACCATCTCAATCAGGGTAAATCCACGATGTCGGCACGCCCGTGTCATCGGCCACCCCCTCCACGCGCGGAGCGATCCCCGGCGATGCCGCTCCGCGAGCCGGCCATCCCATCGCCGCCTCGACCGCCGGTTTGTCCGCCGCCGGGCCGCGAGCCACCACGTCCTCCTCCTTCGCCGCCGCCACCCGGACGACCACCCCCTGGACCACCGCCGCCAGGACGCATCCCACCGCCGGGGCCCCCGCCACCAAGTCCGCCGCCGCCAGGCCCCATGCCTCCACCAGGCCCCCCGCCGGGTCCGCCGCCACCGGGTCTGCCTCCGCCTCCAGGCATACCACCGCCGGGCATCCCCCCACCGGGCATGCCCCCGCCGCCAGGCATCCCGCCGCCAGGCATCCCGCCGCCTGAAGGCGTCGTTTGACCGCCTTGGTCCTGCGTCGCCTCCGATTCTTCTTCCCCTTCCTCCTCTTGCGACTCTTCCTCCTGGGTCGCCGCAGTGCCCATCAGTATCGTCATCGCCGAGATCTGCTGCGGGTGCGACTCAGGCCCCCACGAAATCACCATCATCACGTTGTACGAACCCGTGTAAGACCCCGCCTCCACGGCCGCCTTCCACCGGTACTCCCCCATCGGACTGTCCTCTCCTCCCAGCGTTCCCTCGAAACGCCCCATTTGGAGGAACTCGTCGACCCCCACGTAATCAATCATCGTCAATTGGCGATCTAACACATCCCACGCCATCTCCTCCTGCTGATTGTCGTGGATCCGCTTGACGTTGCGCACGCTCAGCGTGCAGATCGTCACCACACCCAGACTCAACAGCGTCGAGGCCGTCACCATCTCGATCAGGCTGAACCCCCTGGCCTGGTGTCCGTTGACCCGGCTCATCCCACTCCCCCCGTCGCATCCAGGTCGATCACGTCCAACGGCACCTCCTCCACGCTGCCCCGCTGCACCTTGGCCTTGCCCGTGGCCCCCAGAATGCTCACGCTGTACTGGTGCACCCCATCGCCGATCTGAATGACCGCCGTATCCGCCGTCCCATCCGGCCGAAAGACCACGACCGAACGCGCCTCCTCCGACGGCACCGACTCGCCCCCTGCCGGCATGATGGCGATCTTCTCAAACGTATACCGCTCCTCCATCTGACAGGGCCGAACGTACGGATTGCTCAAGATCGTCTCCGCGCCGTCGTCCGACAGCCGGGCGATCACCATGAAGGTCCGGGTCTCCTCATCCAGCACCAGTTGGCACGGTCGATTCGTCTCCACCGCGTACAGCCGCGCGTACTTCGCCGCCAGCCGCAGTTGCCGCGCGTACCGCTCCAACTGCAGCCGCTGGTATCGGCGCACCGACGTCGGCAACGCCCCGCCGATCAACAACACGGCGATCAGCGCCACCACCAGCAGCTCGATCAGCGTAAAACCGCGTTCCGCCCGGCGCCGCCGTTGATTATTCATCGTTGTAGATGTCCGCGTCCTCACCGGTGTCGCTCTCATCTTCGATGCCGTTGCGGCCGAAGGACGCCAAGTCAAAGCTGCCCGGGTTGCGCTGTCCGTCCGCGATGTACACAAACGGCCGATCCCATGGGTCAAGCAACTGGTTCGGCTTCAGGTAGGGACCGTCCCATTTGCCCTCCAGGTCCTGCGGCATCACCAGCAACGCCTCCAGCCCCTCTGTGTCCGTTGGAAATCGTCCGCAGTCCACCTGGAACTCGATCAACGCCGACTCGACGATCTTAAGCTTGGCCTGCGCGATGCTGTGCTTGGCCTTGCCGAATCGCTTGACAATGTTCGGCACCACCAGCGTCCCCAGCAGCGCCAGAATCATCGCCACGATGACCAGCTCGATCAGCGTAAAGCCCCGACGTTTTCTTCGCCTACGATCACTCATGTCCTCGGTCCTTTCATACCCTGACATGGTCATTGCCCCAAACCGCCCCGTCCAACCCGCCGAAGAAGCAATCCGTTCTCAGCGACGCCGCCTCTCCATTTTTGATTTTTGACAGGTGGATCCTACATCCCGATTCCGCCCAGATCCATCGACATGATCGGCAGCAGTGTCGCTACCACGATGAAGCCGATCACCAGCGCCAGCGACATGATCATCAACGCCGGGAACACCGCCATGAACCGTGTAATCGCCGTGTCGGCCTCCTCGTCGAACGTGTCGGCCGCGCTGAGCAGCAGCTCGTCGATCGTTCCGGTCTGTTCCCCGATATTTACAATTTGCACCAGCAACGGCGGAAACAGGCCGGATGCCGCCAGCGGCCCGGCCACCGGCTCACCCGTCTTGACCTTCTCGGCCACCGCGTCCACCTGCCGCCCCAGAAGCTCGTTGCCCAACGTGTCCCGCACCACGCCCAAGGCCGGTAGAATATTAATGCCGCTCTTGGCCAACGCCCCCAGCGTCCGCGCGAAACGCCCCACGGCAATCGCCCGCAACACCGCCCCCATCACCGGGATCTTCAGGAGAAACGTATCCCACTTCAACCGACCGGAGGGACTTCGTTTCCACCGGGCGAACGCGATCCCCCCCGCCACGGCGCCCGCCGCCAGCAGCCACCCGAACCGGATCAGGAAATTGCTCACGCCCAACAAGAACCGCGTCGGCCAGGGCATGAGCGTCACCGACCCGCCCAGCGTGTCGATCATCCGCGGAAACACCTCGACCAGCATGACGATCACCGAGACCACGCCCACGATCAGCACCAGCGTCGGATAGACCATCGCGTTCTTCATGTTCGTCCGTGTCTTTTGCTCGCGAATCAGCAGGCGTGACAGCTGCGTCATCGTCTCCGGCAGGATCCCTCCCGTCTCGCCCACCTGTACCATGGATGTGTAGAGCTTGCTGAAGATCCGCGGCCGCTCGGCCATCGCGTCCGACAGCGACTGTCCCGCCCGCACGGCCTCGCCCAGGTCCAGCAGCAACTGACGCATCACCGGCTTGTGCTGCTGCTCGGCAATGATGTGAATCGCATCCAACACCGGCAGGCCCGCCCGCAACGCCGTGCTCAACTGCCCCGTCATCGCCACCACGTCCTTCGACGTGATCCGGCCGGACCCCAGGCTCCACCGCCGCGGCGCCGCAACCGCTCCGACCTGATCCTTGGCCCGGGCCGCCGCGCGCGCTGCCCCCGAACGCTCCATCAGCTCACTGACAAAGTGCCCTCGGGCCGCCAGGTCCACCACCGCCTTGCGACGGTCCACCGCCTCAATCACGCCGCTGACCGCCCGGCCCGACTGATCGACACCCTTGTATGCAAACTCCGCCATGCACGCATCCGTTTACAGGTCCGCCACGCTGCCACACCCATCGTTCCATCGACGGTTGAGCGGCTGCTGCGGAAACGCTCATCCCCAGGTCATTCCCGCAAACACGGGAGTCCAGGCCATTCTGGCACTTCGAGTTTAGAATTCAGGATTCTGAGTTCAGGATTTCTTCCCCTGCGATCGAATCGCGCATCCGGGTCGCCGGCCTGCGCGCTCCCAGCGGCACGGCGTCGCCTCGCCAAGGCCCTAGTCCTCTTCCGTACCCTGGGTGACCCGGAGCACCTCCTCGGCCGTGGTGAGCCCCGCCAGGATCTTCTCGATCCCATCGTGTCGCATCGAGACGTGCTCATCCGGCGCCGCCCGGAGAATGTCTTCCGTCGTCGGCCGCGAGGCGATCAGCTTGCGCATCGTCTCCGTCACGCGCAGCAGCTCGAAAATCCCAATCCGCCCGCGCATCCCGGTCCCGTTGCATTCCTCGCAGCCCGTCCCGTGCCACAACTCCGCGTCCGGCTCGATTCGGATCGAGTTGGTCAAACTCTCCAGCAGCGTCGCCGGCGGTTTGTACCGCGTCTTGCACGCCGGGCAGATCTGCCGCACCAGCCGCTGGGCCAACACGCCCTCCAGGCTGCTGGCCAGCAAAAACGGCTCGACCCCCATGTCGATCAATCGCGTCACCGCGCCCGCGGCGTTGTTTGTGTGCAGCGTGCTGAACACCAGGTGTCCCGTCAATGCCGCCCGGATCGCGATGTCCGCCGTCTCCTTGTCGCGAATTTCGCCGACCATGATGATGTCCGGGTCCTGCCGCAGGATGTGTCGAAGCCCCCGGCCGAACGTCAGGCCCCGACGCACGTTGACCGGCATCTGGATGATCCCGTCCAACTGGTACTCCACAGGGTCCTCGATCGTAATGATCTTCTGACTCGGATCATAAATCTTGTTCAGCGAGGCGTACAGCGTCGTCGTCTTGCCGCTGCCCGTCGGCCCGGTCACCAGCACGATCCCGTGGGCCCGCGTCAGGCAGTGCATATACCCCGCCAACGTTTCCTCCGACATGCCCAGCTCTTCCAGGTCGATCAGCGCCGCGCTGCGATCCAGAATACGCATCACAACCGATTCGCCGAACACCGACGGCACCGTCGAGACACGCAGGTCGATCTTCCGCCCGCCCGCGGTGAACTCGATGTGCCCATCCTGAGGTACGAAACGCTCGGCGATATCCATCCCCGCCATGATCTTCACGCGCGAAATGATCGCCGCCTGAAGGCGCTTCGGCGAGGTGGACTTCTCCACCAGCAGCCCGTCGATGCGGTATTTGATCGTCACGTGCTTCTCGAACGGCTCAATGTGTACGTCACTGGCACGGGCCTCGATCGCCTCGAGAAGAATGAGGTTCACCAGGTTGATCAGCGAGGGCTCGCGGGCCAGCTCGTGCAGCTTGGCCGTGCTCACGTCGCCGCCGTCCAATAGCTCATCCTGCAGGGACTCGGCGCTGGGCCGCTCATCCGGCGCCAGGTCCTCCATCATCCGCGCCACGTTGCTGCCGTAGTACTGCTGCACGGCCCGCTCGAGCTCGGACGGGCTGCCATAGCACCGGCGGATCGACAGCCCCGTCACCACCCGCACCTCCTCGAGCGCCTCGGTGGCGAACGGATCGCTCATCGCCACCGTTAATCGCCCGTTCTGTCGGCTCAGCGGCAGGATGTTGTACTTGCTGGCCAGCTCGGCCGGCACCAGGCTGAGCACATCCGGCGTGATGTGCAGCTTGTCAAGGTTGACCCGCTCGATGCCGGCCTGCGCCGCGAGCGTTTCGATGAGATGGCGGGGCTTGATGCGGCCCATGTCGAGCAGAATCTCGCCGAGCCGGCCGCCACGCTCCTTTTGCCGCGTCAGGGCCTGTTCCAGCATAGCCGGGTCGATGAAGGACCGTTCCAGCAGCATCTGGCCGAGCTTCTTGCGTTGCGTTTGCACCTGCGTCTGTTCCACGTGCGTCCCTTGCCCGGGGGCGAGCGCCCCACTCGAAACAGCTATCAATAAGCGAAAAAAAGACTTACGTCAATACTGCCAAAGGCGGTTTGGCGATGCGTCCGACGTAGAGGTGTCTGACAATGAGACGCACGGCCAAGCCTTTCTGTTACGTAAAAACGCCGTTCCCGGGGGTCATTTGAGCATGAAAACGTGCTGCGGACGACCCGTTTTAGTAGTGGCGCGAGGGGGCGAACGGTAACAACAGCGTTGAAAACGAGGGGGCGGGATTCCATGACGGCGGGATGGAGACGCGGAATGATAATATGGGAAAGTGCTAGTATGTGAATATGGGCAATATGAAGGGCTCGATTCAGCGAATAACGGGACATTTCCTAGTTACTACTACGCGGCCAGAAGGGGTCGCCATCGTGCGCAACCGATACGCGGCGCGCTCGCAACGGCGCGCAATCGACACGCCACGGATACAGGGAGAGGGTGTTAATTTGTGAATATGGGAAAGATGGGGAAGAAAGAATGCAGAAGACAGAAGACAGAAGAAAGAAGATAGAATACAGAAGGCAGAATACAGAAGGCAGGAGACAGAAGGCAGGAGGCGTGAGGGTAAATCCTAAGCTCTAAGCACTAAATCCTAAACAAATCCACAAGACCAAATTATAAGCACGAAACGGGGATGCAGCGGCGCGGGGGAGAGGGTGGGAACGTGAGAAGCTCAGAACGTGGGAACGTGAGAACGTGAGAAGGGGAGAATAACGGATTCCTCGGTCCGCCCCGCCAAGGCGCGTCTTCGGCCCGCCAGGGCGGGTCTACGACTTTGGCGGACTCGGAATGACGAGGTTCGGGGTATCCGGCCAAAGGACGCCGAACCCGCCCCGCCGGGGTAAAAAGATTCTCTGTGGCCGAAAAAAAAGCTTGAAAAGTGTCGACCCAGGATCAATCATACGGTTCAGATGAGACCATCAGAGCGCAGGAACACCCGGGGGCAACTGCAAGTGTGGGGTTTGGAGCAAGGGACCCTCCGATGTCGAGGCAGGCGCGTGAGGTCCGATGGAACTGCCGAACTTAGATAAGAAAAGCCGGTCTAATCTTGATGAACTGGTCGAGATGCTTCGCGGCCCGGCACCCTGCTACCTGTACGTGGGCAGTGGCCTATCTTGCCTGTGCGGCCTGGCGTGCTGGAAGGACCTTGTCACTAAATGTACTGAGGCTTATCAGCAGCACCCCAACCATTGTCCGGACACGTACCAAGAGCTCGTGCGCGCTGGGCAAGAGCGTACCCTAGATGTGTTTGAGGTCTTACTAAGAGATTGTTATTGTGGGCGAGAAGCGCTGGCTGAGGTATTGAGGCGAGAATATGTTACAGACAAGCATCATAAATGCCATGAGATGCTTCTGGGACTTCCGTTTGTAGGTTACGTCACGACCAATTACGACAGATGCTTGGAGAATGCCGCCCGTCACTGTGAGGGAGGTGGGGACCTAAGGGACAGGCGGTGGTTCGGTTACACGGCATCGGCCCGCCAAAACGGAGACGGGTTTTCAACGGAAAACCTCTTTGATGGAGAGAGATTCCTTCTGCATTTGCATGGCAGTGTCGAGAGTGATGGGAACTGCAACATCGATGCGATCGTGCTTGCTCGCTCCCAATACACTGAGTTTTACCAGCGACAGGATGTGCGGGACACTTGGTATAGATTGGCGAAGGCGAATCTCCTAATCGCGGGTGTCGGAAGGAACGATCCGTATGTGGAGAATCAAATAGCCACATTCAGGCGCACGGCAAGCGGAGAGGCGTTGAGCAAGCGAGGAAATTGGTGGTGGATTACGCGTATAAATGAAGGTCGAATACCGCTCCACAACATGGAGGCCATGAATGGGATCCGCCTTATTGGATATGAAGGCGACTTGGGTAAAGGGTTGGAAGCTATCGTCGAGTATATTCATGCGGCAGTGACGCCGCGCATGGGTGACGAGGTAGTTGATGGAACAGAAGAAGGCTAACGGCCTTACCGGTTGAGAGACAGAATTGATGCGATTCTTTGAAAGAATTGACGAGATAGATCGGCTGAGGGCCCTCGATTCACCTGGAACGTGGGACACGGATGCTGTAGTACGACTAATCGAGGATGAGCGGGTCGGGTTTGAGTTCTTTCGTGAACGAACGGACGGCGGGCAGGCCTGGCCGAGTGTAGAGTGGGTTCGCACGCTCAAAGAGCGAGGCGTGTTTGACAGGCTTTCCGAGCAGCCGAGCCGGATCGGGTCGAGGGAAATGGCCATGGCTCGGTATCTGGTCGCGATGGCGAAGGAAGTGCCGGAGGAGGTCCTTGAGATCATCTGCGCAACGGAAGGTCAGGATGCGGGGATCCAAGAGCGTTATATTGAAGCGTTGAGGGCCATGCCACCGGCGGTCGCCGTTCGAGGCGTATGGGTTGTGACGAAATACCTGGCTGGGCGACATCGGGCGCTTGCATTCGTCGCGCAAAGAGCGGGAGAGTTGGTGACGAAACTGGCCCCAGAGTATGCGAATGAGGCGTTCGGTATTGCGCGGGCCCTCCTCGATGTCTGGAAGCCGGAGGAGGGCCGGGGTCGGGACATTGGCACGAAGTTCTTTGACAAGGGCTCGTATCAGGGATTTGTCTTCAAGGAATACGTCGAGTTGCGAAGCAAGTATCCCTGGCGAGCGTGGCTTGTGCTGGCGCAGACTTTGGACGCGTATCTGTGTGAGTTGGGTGACGACGACTACATGGTAACGAGTGGATTCGTCCACATGATCCAACGGTTGGACGAGCCGCATAGGAATCCGGTCTATGCGAATGATATTCCCGTGACGTTAGTGCGCGCGATCTGTGAGGCGGGTAAGGTGGTGATCGAAAAGGAGCCGCAGCAGGTCACGGTGATGCTGGATGATCTGGAAAGGCGTGACAAACCGATCTTCTGGCGGATTCTCATGCATCTGTTGGGGTTCGTGGGGCAAGGTGTGGAGGTGGAGCGGCTGAACCGGATCATCGGCGACCGGGGATTCCTGGATGAGCCGTGGTATGAGGCCGAGTATAAGCTACTCTTGAACGACCGATTCGAGGATGTAGATTCCGAGAATCGGGACGTGTTCGAGCGATGGATCGAAGAGCAGGGAATCAATGATCGAGAAGGATGGGAGCAGTGGTTTCAGCGCGTCAAACAACGTGCGGCGACTGAGGGGGATTTTCAGGCGGCGGATGCCGCGGCAAGGGCGCGGGCGCTGTACCTGGTGAAGGAGCGGTACAGGGAGAAGTTCGACGAGTACATAGAGATCGCCGGCATCGAAGAGGAAGCGGCGGCGCCGCAGGCTTCAGTGAGAGAATCCCGATTTGTTGGGCCGGGAGAGGGGGCAGAGTGCTCCGAGGAGAAGTGGCAGGAGCGGGAACCGAGCGCAGTGATCGATCTCTGCATCAGCCGGCCGCCCGACGCGTGGAAAAAGAAGCCCGAAGATATATGGAATGCTGACAAGCCCGCGATTGAGGTACAGGCGGCGGTATTGAAGGACGTTGTCCAGAAGCGAGCTGCGGATTATGTGGCGGTCGGGGCGGAGAGGATCGCTGAACTGCCCCGGGTATTCCTCAATGGGTTCATGTGGGGCCTGGCGGATGCGTTAAGAGGGGGTCAGGTTGTTGAGACGGTCGACTGGGAACAGGTGATCCAACTCGTTGAACGGATCGTTGAGAAGTATGCAGGCGAGCGGGACTATCGCGGTGCGTTGAAGCACGCGTGCTCGCCGATCGAGGTGGCCTTTGATAACGACCCGGTGCGCGAAAACGTGGTGCGGCAGGATATCCAGCGGACCTGGGAGATTGTGTGGGGGCTGGTGCAGTACGAGCACGATGAAAAGGAGACGCCAGACGTTGGGCGCAGGGATTATCTGACGGCGTGTATCAATACGGTTCGGGGATCGGCATTTCAGTTGGCGATTCGGCTGGGAGTGATCTGCAAGAACAACGACGGCAAGACAGGAGGAAATGAGTATGAAAGCCAACTGAGTAAGAAGCTCAAGGCGTGCCTCGATCTTATCCTGTGCGATAATCGTCCGCAGATGCTCTGTCCATTCGGACTGTGGCTGCCGCAGTTGTGCTATCTGGAAGAGGAATGGGTCAGAGCGCACGCGGATCAGATTTTCGATGCGGCCAACGCTGATCGATGGGCGGCCACGTGGGGGACGTACCTGTGCTGGGGTCGGACATCGAGAACGGCATTCGAACTACTCAAGGAGAAGGGCAGATACCGCGCGGCGATTGAGAAGCTTGGGGAGACGGACCAGGACAAACATGGGCGCAAGACGATAGATGAAGGGCTCGCGCAGCATCTTATGATCGCGTACTTCAACGGATGGATGGAGTACGAGGATCCTTTGCTGAGCGCCTTCTTCGAGAAGGCCAGCGCGGAGCTGCGGGGCTACGCGGCTTCGTTCATGACGACGGGGTTCAAGCCCACGCAGGACGATCAACACCTGGACGAAAAGGGACGAGAACCATTCGTAGAGAGGATGCGGCGTTACTGGCAGGAGCGGTTGGCCGTTGGGGAGGCTGATCCGAACGCGCATCAGGAGGAATTAAGAGAGCTTTCAAGATGGGTGAAGGACACGCTGTTGCCGGCAGATGAGACATTGGCACTGCTGCGACGCACGCTGGCGGCCACGGGCGGAAAAGTCGGGCATCGGCGACAAGGTGTGCGGGATGTGGTGGAAGGCCTTTGCCAAATCAGCAACGGACAGGAAAAGCATGTCCTGGAGTGTTTGAACGAACTGCCAAAGGACCAGGAGTTTCTATGGGGGCATTCCGTGTTCAAGGATGCCCTGGGAGAACTGCTGGATCGGGTGGCGGGCCTGGACAACGCGTATCCGGCTGTTGGGGAGCTTCGAAAGGCAGCGATGAAGCTGGCGGATGATCTCGGACGGATGGGCATCATGGACTATCGCAGCGTGTACGAGCGGCTTCGCAAGCTTGAATGAACTTGATGTAGGACCGGCGTGGGCACAGCCCACCCTACCGGGGGCGTGAGGGGGTCTGGATTCCGGATCAAGTCCGGAATGACAGAGGGGCGG
>Ga0068712_1000440_pt1 | contig 81359 bp, 69 predicted proteins | sample MTBAKSrepl1MetaG_FD_62987 | JGI IMG/M metagenome (GOLD analysis project Ga0068712, IMG submission 62987) | Enrichment culture microbial communities from Arthur Kill intertidal strait, New Jersey, USA, that are MTBE-degrading - MTBE-AKS1... | ecosystem: Environmental > Aquatic > Marine >... | reverse complement strand
TTTACCTGACAAATTTTATAAAATTTAAGGCCAAAAAATTTTATAATATTTAAAATTATATTATTAATTTTTATTTAATACTTAATATACTTAATAACACAACCTGAGATATTATCATCAACCTGTATAGTCAATTTTTTATTTACAGATTTTGCTGTTAATAAAGTAGAAAATATTCTATTTGAACCAACATCATCTGGAGGCAATGTTAAATATACGTTAGATACTGCATTGCAATTTAATATGGATTCATCGCCGCTTGTTGCCACATATACAGTCCCATTACTATTTACATAAAGCATATCGACATAAACATCCGAACAGTTGTCTGGATTACAGCCTGCGTATACTAAATATGGAAATAAAAATATTACCAACAATATGATTGTTTTTAAATATTTCATCACCTTACTCCATAGATAACTTGGCGTTCAAATTAAAATACTGTGCTGGAAGGTAACTGAAAAAATCCCTTAGGCTCAACTGGAAGTTTTAACCAAGCGTCGTCAAAAAAAAAGAATTTCATTTTTTTTAAGAACGACCAGCGAAACAACTTCATGACAAAAAAAACAAAACCAAAAAAAATTTGAATTTCATCTTTTCCTCCTTGCAACAACGCCCCTGGATGTCCTCCTTTGCTTAATTAATGATCCACCCGTAATTCCATCGTTCAACCACACCGTACCCCTCGCAAGAGCCTGTACCCTTTGCTTTAATACTCTTCCCTGTAGCCTGTGCGGACAAAACAAGACTCATAATCCCCTTGCCACCAGGAGTATTGAGATCAAATGAAAGGTGGTAATCATGTCCACCACTAATACAAGACGCAGGAGTACCTTCTAGCGGTTGGTCGAATTTCACATACCCAGATCCACTTTGATCAGCTCTAACTAGTACCACTTTGAACTCGTTAACTTCGCCAACAGCCAAAGCATTAAATGAAAAAACAAAGCTGCAAATAACCAAAAATAACGATTTCAATTTTTACCCATTAAAATAATAAAGAGTTTAAATATACTGTCTTTAATAAATGGTGGACTAAATTAACCATTTTAGAATGTGTCAGACATGGCCCGGCAGAAATTATCGATTCGCACGCAGCCTTGGTTTATTCGGCAAGTTAGTGAACAATTAAACAACGTCCCTGGATAGGGCCTTCAAGTCCCTAATCAGGCTTTAGGATTATACATAGATGGTTTACTAATGTATTACCTTCCCCTATTAACTTTTCATTAAGTTCATTACCAGCCCAAGATGGAGTCATCAGATGCACATGCCCACCTTTGGATTCCAATGTTTTCAATTTTTTTATCAGCAAAGACAACCCCTCTCGATCCATATATACTTCTACTTCTAAACTTTCTGGCGCTGATATGTCTTTAATCTCTGTTGTAATCATAATTCTACATCCCGTATTTGCGTTTATCCAAAGTTCCTTTGTAATCACGAGGTCTGTTAACATCAACATGAGGAGGCTCATCATACCTATTAGCTTTGTCGATATGGAAGGATCGTCCAGTTTTTGAATTTACATATCCTCCTTTACCTTTTAACGGATCAGGCCCTCGTGGCTCAAAACCTTTTTTCTTAAGAATTTTATCAATTTGTTTCGGAGTTTTGCCTTTGAAAGGATTTTTCCCCAGCCCCTTTTTTGATCCACCAATTCCAGTGGCTTCCTGGACAATTTTAGATGCCCCGGCTACCACACCGTCAGCGGCAACAGTAGCCCCAATTGCTGCACCGGTGAAGGTTTTGGTAGTTACTTCTAATGGTGAAGGACCAGCGTAAATATCATCACAATTCGTTGCAGTGTTTGCCACTCCTGGCGTCATTAAATTGCCATAAACAATTGCTCCGATAAGTGCTAGCGCAATTACTACAAACTCACCATCCGGGTCCAAATATTTGTAAGGATTATTCAGGGCGTAGGCGTAAAGGCTCTGTCTTTGGGGATTGCCTAGAATCGTCCCGCTAAAATTTCCCGTTTGTGGGTCCACCGCCCGTACCGAGTCGGGAGCAAGGAATCGCCCAATATTCGTGGACAAATACCTGGCGCCGAAATAGTTGAACCCCGTCTCTGCATCTTTCTCTTTACCGATAAACCTTTTGTTGTTTTCGATATCGGTACTCGAACTCCAAACCGAATATTCCTCCCCAAATGGCATGTAATCCGCTTCCCACACCTTTTCGCCGTTGGAATTGGTCATGGCCAGGGGCGTACCTAAAGAATCGGTGTGATAGAAGAAGATTTGTTCGGCACCAACCGGGAAGGCCAGGCAATAAGATAGAATCAGAACTAAAAACCTTCGAATCATATTTTTCATTCTAAAACCCGCCACAATTTGCAATTCCGGGGATATCTAACTCCGAAAATCCAGATATAAATTCTGTATACTGTCCCCGGAACTCGTCCTGTCCCCGGAACTCGTCCGCGTTTCATGGCTGGGATGGGGCATCTAAGGCCACAATCCCTAAAAACAAAAGTTAGTGAACAATTAAACAACGTCGCTGGACGCCTCTCCTTTCAAGCAAAAAAACTCTTCAACACTTTTCAATGTCGACTTTAAATCTTCACAGCTAACATAAAAAACAGAAGGGTATTTTTTGTTTTTACACTTTACAATAATAAAAATAGAATTAAAAAATGATGTATATTTAATTTTTACTATATCGATTTCAGAAAATAATATTTCTTTTATAGTAATTGATTTCACAAAAGTAAATCCATAGTTCAACCTTTTATTTATTCTAGAAATTGAAATAATATAAAAATAAATACCAATAAATGATAAAATAAAAGAAAAGAACAACTTAATAAAAAATATTTTTGAATTATTATTTGAATTAAAAAAAAGATAATAATTTAAAAACAAAATAGCCACGAAAACAAAATTCATGATACCAACCCTTAAAATTGGAATCATATTTTTTACAAAAACTATTTCTTCATTCATGTTATTTTTCATATCAAAAAAACGTATTGTTAATATTAATAAATATAAATTTTACCTTTTTGTTTTTTGGTATATTTCTGTCCCCTTTTTTATCGCATCCTTTACAGCAGCAGGTATTTTTTCCTGTGGCACTTCTCCTTTATATGTACTATGAGTGATCATAACTGAAAATGAGTCCCCTATTGACATGCTTGGGCCATATGCAACAGCCCAAGATCTTGTATCATCTGGGACGTCATTTAACAGGGATTCGTCACTCGGCCCATCCAGCGATAATTGAAAAGCTGCGCCAAAAGGTCCGTTATTCCTAGTTATAAAGCCAATTTCTAACCCCCATTTATCAAATGAGTCAGGTTTTTCCAAATCGGCAATTCCCATTTGGGCAATAAGTGCTCCATTTCTACCTCTTGAATAGACAGGAACACCCAAATAATTATATTCATGAACACTACCATTATCTAAATTTGCGGCATATACCTTCCCCACTTCAATCGCATAACTTCCCGAAAAATACACCATCAAATAAGGATCTAAACCCAATGGGTCAATATATTTATAAGGGTTATTTAACCCATAACAATAAAGATTTAACCTTTGCGCATTTTTAATTATTTTTTCATTGATGTCTCCGGTTTGAGGGTCCACAGCCCGTACCGGGTCGGGCGCCAGGAAGCGCCCGATATCCGTCGACAAATACCTGGCACCAAAGTAGTTGAACCCCGTCTCTGCATCTTTCTCATTACCGATAAACCTTTTGTTGTTTTCGATATCGGTACTCGAACTCCAAACCGAATATTCCTCCCCAAAAGGCATGTAATCTGCTTCCCAAACTTTCGCGCCAGAGGCGTCCGTCATGGCCAGGGGCGTACCTAAAGAATCGGTGTGATAGAAGAAGACTTGATCAGCACCAGCGGAAAAGGCAAAATAAAGAGTTAACAACAGGGCACAAATTGCTCGTAGCATATTTTTCATTCCAAAACCCTTTCACTTAAAAGAGCTGAACTAAAATTCATCCAACCGGTCAGTCCGACAAAAGCAGTGAATTGATTGCAGGGAGGATATTGATGATATCTTCCATGCCATCCAAAATGCCGTCTCCGTCGGAATCTTCATTGTTCGGATCGGTCCCTCTTTGGAACTCAATCAGGTTGGTCCAACCATCTTCATCGCTGTCGAGAGTTGCGTCGCCGGCATCCAGGGGGTTGAGGTTGTTATTTACTTCCCAGCCGTCGCTCATGCCGTCGTTGTCGGAATCAGGGTTGTTGGGGATTGTACCGGCAAGATACTCGCCCAGGTTGTCCAGGCCATCACTGTCGCCATCCAGAGTGGCGTCACCGGCATTAAGTGGATTGAGACCGTTGGCTGTCTCCCAATCGTCTGGGATTCCGTCACCATCGCTGTCCGGGATCGGATCTGGAACCACCTTGGCAATCAGTTGTCCGTTCAAGTAGACATAGTCGGCGATCAGGTTCCCGGCCGTATCGGTTTCGGATAAGACATTACCGCCCTGGCCGTAATGATAGACAATCGATTGGCCGCCGATTGTTTTCAGAACCCTCATGTTGTTGCCGTCATATTTGTAAGTAGCCTGTTGTACACCGTCCGTAAAAAAATTGAGGTTATTAAATGCATCGTAATCCAGAGCATAGGTGAGAGTACCCAGTGTTCCGCCCCATAAATAGCCGTTATCTTTGTAGTCATATGTTGCGGTAATGGAAGTACCCTCGCTCAGGTTGTCAAGACGATTGTTATTGTCGTAGACGTTGTAATTGTAGGTCGTTGTCTGATTCCCCACTTGTTTGCTAAGGCGGTTCCCCTGTGGATTATAACCAAAAACACCGTTCCCCCAAGGCCCCGTGAAAGTGGTAATTCGGTTGAGAGCATCATACCCAAAAGATTGATCCTTGGATTCATCCTGAACAAGGTAGTTTTTAATAAACTCGATATTGCCTCTGTCATCCGGGAAATATTCCAAATCCAGAATGGGGTTGTATAAACCCTTTACAGCATCAATGTCGGTATTGATATAGCGCTCGTCGTAAGCATAGGTAACCACGACATCATTGGCCAATTTAACAATTTTCGGCTGGCCGGTCAGCTCGTAGGTAACATCTGAAACAAAGTTAGTAATCGATGTCACCCGGTTTGTTGAAAGGTCGTTGACGAAAGTGACCGTCCTGCCCGTGGGGTAGGTGATTTGTTGGATGTTGCTGTTGCCGTCGTAATTGTAGCCGGTAATATAGGTTCTGTTGGCTACGGCAGCCGTTTTGGTTTCCAGGCGATTGTTTCCGTCATAGGTAAAGCCTAAATCAGCGCCCGGTGAAATTAAGGACGTCAGATTGTCCGCCATGTCGTAGCCGTAAGTTATTGCCTGGCCGTCCCGTGTAATACTCGACAAGCGGTTATTGTTGTCATAAAAGTAGGTGAATAGGGTGTCCGTGTTTTCCCTTTTGGTGCGGATCAGGCCGTTGGAATAGCGTGTGTATGTTGTCGTGCCTGTTTCGGGGTGGGTTTCACTTTGCAGCAGGTTGTTTTCAGGGTAATAGGTAAACGAGCGAGTGGGCACAGCACCGTAAATCGTTCTCAGCCGACCGAGAATATTATAATTGTAGTAGGTAATCTTATTATCGGCGTCCTTGACCGAAACCAGGCGTTTTTCAGCCGGGTTGCCGAAAGAGTGGTAGTTCAGTTCTGTCGGGTAGTTATCCTCGTCGTAAATGGTCACCCTATTTAGGCCAGTTTGATTATAGACATATCGAATTTCCCCCCCGCCTTGGTGCTCAATCTCACTGACCCTCTCAAAATCATCGTAAAAAATCGTATCGCCGATATTGGACCATGTGGAACCCTTGGTGCCATAGGCTGTGTAGCTGATTCCAGTCGTTACCCCCCGGCTGTCACTGGTGCCGCTTGGGCGACCGAAACCATCGAAATGATACTCTTTTTCGAATAAAACTAGTGTTCCTTCTACGAAGGCCCCCTGCGTTTCAAGTCTGGACTCATTGTTTGGATAGGTAATGTTTGTCGGGTTGGCACCCGATGGTGGGATAATCCCCGTCAGCCGCAAATTGTCGTCGTAGGTGTAGGAGGTTGTGAAAGAAGTGCTGGCATTGTGATAATGCGTCTCCGAATGAATGGTGCCGTCTGAGTTGATACTACGCGTAAGAATGGGGTTACCGCTAGGGGGGGCGCCGTATTGGGATGAGTAAACCAACTTGACGCGTCCCTTATCCCATATATATTCCTGCCACCTGCCTGCACCGTCGGTTATTTTTTTTAGGTTCCCGGTGTCAGTATAATAGTCATAGGTTGTTACAACACCGGTAGTTGTCGGATCATCCTGCACATACCGCTCAGTGTTTTTCAGTAAACCGACCCTTGGTTCGTTTGGAGTTTCAATGAGAGTTTCCCAATAGCCAAAACGGGTTGTAAATCCGTAGCCGTAGGGGTCGGGGTCAGTTGGTTTAACCGTGACCGTCTCGGGATGCCCTGTTACTATATTATGGGCGATATCATACCAATAGGTTGTTTCGGTAATGCGGGTGGCGTCACCTGCCTCGGTTATTTTGGTCGGGTTTCCATAATCATCATAGCTGTTATACGTGGTGGTGAGGGTTCTATATTCATGCTCGATGGTTTTTTTCTTCAACAGCGGGACATAAATAAAACTGTCAAGAACATTACTACCGTTAGTAGGGAGCCAATGAGCATTAGTCAGGTCATCGACAGAGATGTAATTATAACTGAGACCCCACGCATCATCCTTACTGGAACTCCATTCATTCGTTTCACTGTATATTTGGACTCCATTTTTTTTCTTCACAAAGCTTATGGGCAAACCAACCCGCCAAACATCCCCGTTCAAACTGGAGCCATTTTCCCACCCGTGAAAGGTATGCACTTCCTCAATCTGGTCAGGGGCGTCAATTGTCGTGGTTGCTGTAGCATCAGATAAATCGTGGGTGTAATCATATGTCCACGTGCCTCCGACGATATTCCGACCACTTGTTTGCCTGGTCTTAACAACCATAAAACTGACATTGATTTCTCCTGTTGGGAAAGCGATATCGTTGTACCCGTAAGAGATTTTCCCACCGGTGGGATAATTTAACTCTTTGAGTTCACACGCGTTTCCATATGCATACCCCCAAAAATCCCCCTCGGGGAGGGTAACTTTTTCAAGCCCCTCACAATTGGCCTCAGCTTGGTAAGACACGTATTGGTAGGTATAAGTAACCTCATCGTAAGGATACTCGTCCTTTTTATAGGAAATAGCGGAAATTTGGTGTAGGTGTGAGGGGTCATCATATTTAAAATCAATCCCACGACCAACGCTGTCTATTATTTTACTAATAAAATAAAAAGTTCTCCCCAAAGACGTATGTGGAGCATATGCCACCTCTATTGTTGAAGTCTTACCGGGGTTTTGGATCTTGATAACTTGGGCGACCGGGATGCCCGAGAGTGTTGGTCCCATTATATACCCGGGCCCTCCATTGGGACTATATTGCAAGGTGTAGATGACTCCTTGAGGAGAAACCAGCTCCCATACCGTACCAGACAATTCTCCGGAAGGAACCGTCTTAAAGACCCAAAAATCCTTGGTGATATAGGATCCGCTGGGGCTAAGATAAAGGGTTTTTCGGGTCCCATCAGGCAATTCAATAGTTGGATTACCTGAAAAACCGGGCCCCACGGGCGGATTAATAACAATTCCCATATGCATATACCACCCAATTCCCAAAGGGCTCTTTCTGTCCTCTGCTATCAGCCTTTTGTTTAGGTCCCGGCGGTTCCATATGGCGCTGTTATAAAAACGCATTATCTTTAACTCAAGTCCGCCATTCTGGGGGAACTCCAAATCCGTCTGCACGATGTTGAGGTTGCCGGAAAAAGGGTCAACATCTTCAACAATAGAGTGCATCAGCGGCCCCTGGTTCAGATCCATGCCGTCCGAATAAAAGGGGTCCCAAAACGGGTCATCGGCAAACACAGCATGGGGGCTTAGAATTAAAAGAAAAAGGATGAGCAAGCGAAGCGAAAAGGATTTCATAACAGTTCCCTCCTATATCAACTAGCTACAAATATTCGCAAAAAACAATCTGCCGCCCATAAGGGTGAAATATTTCGACCGCCAGGAGCAACGCCGGGCCTGACATTCATAGCCGATTGTCTCCGGCGGGTAATCGCTATTTATTTGGCTTCAGAAAGGTAGGGTAGCTGTTTTTAAAACTCGAAGGTGGTTTAGGGTAGCTGGCAGGAAGCATCTGGAAAACTGTGACGTCACGCACCAAAGCTGTAATGGCCTTTGCGCAACAAACCACATAGCCCTCCCCCCTGAAGCTGCAAACACCGAATACTCGGCAAAAAAATGCTGCAAAACGGGCCGCCAAAAGACGCCCAGAAATCTTTATTTAGGGTGATGCAAAATTGTTAATTTCAGATTAGTTTTTGGAATGGGATGGATTATACACATCACTTCTTACATTTTTCTTACATTTGGATTAAGTCGGCGAATTTTTTTTCGATAAAATTAATAAAGGCAGCTTATTGATTGATGTTTTCATTTAAAAATCAATTAGTTACGTTTCTGAATTAAGATGAAAATTTTTTCAAAATTTTTCAATTACAGTTAAACCTCTTTCCCCCTGCCATCATTTCCATTAAACTTTTGAGGCAGTTATTTTCCACCGAATCATCACGGAAAGGGATGCCATGTCTGCCTCCTCTCGCAAGACCTACCTGATCGACGGCTCATCCTATATTTACCGCGCCTATTACGCCATTCCCCACCTCTCGACCAAAGACGGGACCCCCACCAACGCGGTTTACGGATTCGTCAACATGCTCTTGAAGATCATCCGCGAGGAAAAGCCGGACCGCCTGGCGGTGGTTTTCGACGCCAAGGGTCCGACTTTCCGCAAAGACATCTACCCGGAATACAAGGCCAACCGCCAGGCCATGCCGGAGGATCTCGTTCCCCAGATCCCGCTTATCAAAGAGGTGGTGAGGGCCTTCAATCTGCCCCTGCTGGAAAGGGAGGGCTTCGAGGCCGACGATATCATCGCCACCCTGGTCGAGCGTTTTTCCAAGGAGGGCGCGGACATCACCATCGTGACCGGCGACAAGGACCTCATGCAGATTGTCGGGGAGCACGTCCGCCTGCTCGACACCATGCGCAACCGGGTCTCGGGTCCTGCGGAGGTGGCGGAACGTTTCGGCGGCGGACCGGATAAAGTGGTGGAGGTTCTGGCCCTGGCGGGGGACAGCTCGGACAATGTCCCGGGCGTGCCGGGCATCGGCGAAAAGACGGCCAAAGCCCTGATCGAAGAATTCGGCACCCTGGAGAACCTGCTCGCCAACATCGACAAAGTCAAAGGCACCAAACGCCGCGAAAACCTGGAAAACTTTGCCGATCAGGCGCGCCTCAGCCACCGCCTCGTGACACTGGTAGCCGACGTTCCCGTTGATGTTGCCGGGAAAGATCTCGACCTCCGGGAACCGGACAGCGAGACCCTGCAGGAACTTTTCAGGCGCTTTGAGTTTCACACGCTGTTGGCAAACACCTCCTCCCGGGAGAAAAACCCGGTAGCCAATTATCAAACAATCCTCAGCGAAGAAGACTTTTCCTCTCTGCTGAAAACCCTGAAAAGTGCCGAAAATATCTGCCTCGATACGGAAACCACCAGCATCGATCCGCTGCAGGCCGACCTGGTCGGGCTGTCCTTCGCCACGGAGGAGGAAAAAGCCTGGTACATCCCGGTCGGCCACGATTACGAGGGTATGCCCCGACAGCTTGACCGGGACAGGGTCCTGCAAGCCCTCAAACCCCTGCTGGAGGATGACAACCTCGCGAAAACCGGCCAGAATCTCAAATACGACGCCCTGGTCCTGCGCCGGACCGGCATCGAACTGCGCGGCATCGCTTTCGACACCATGATCGCTTCCTATCTGACCGACCCGGTTTCCCGCTCCCATGCCCTCGACCGTCTCGCCCTGGAACACCTGGGCCACAAGATGATTTCCTACAGCGAGGTGACAGCCGACGGCAAGAAAACCAAAAACTTCGCCCAGGTCGATATCCCCAGGGCCACCGAATATGCCGCCGAGGATGCCGACATTACCCTGCGCCTGAAAAACCGGCTGGCCCCGAAACTCAAGGAGTTCCAGGTCGAAAAGCTGTTTACCGAGGTGGAGATGCCCCTGCTGCCGGTCCTGACCGGCATGGAATGGAACGGGATAGGCATCGACGCAGCGCTTCTCCACAATTTCAGCGGCGAGATGGAAAAACAGCTCGAAGATCTGGCGGCGGGAATTTATCGGCTTAGCGGGTTTGAGTTCAATATCGGTTCGCCCAAACAGCTGGGCGAGGTGCTCTTTGAAAAGCTCAAGCTGCCGACCGGGAAAAAGACCAAAACCGGCTGGTCCACGGATGTCGAGGTCCTGACCCAGTTGGCCGCAGAGCATGAAGTCTGCTCGAAAATTCTCGAATACCGCTCCATGTCCAAACTCAAGTCGACCTACACGGACGCCCTGCCGCAACTGGTCAACCCGCAAACCGGCCGCATTCACACCTCTTTCAACCAGACCGTGACGGTCACCGGGCGTCTCTCCTCAAGCGGACCCAACCTTCAGAACATCCCCGTCAGGACCGCCGAGGGACGGCGCATCCGCGAAGCCTTCATCCCGGCGCCGGGCTGCCAGCTCCTCTCTGCCGACTATTCCCAGGTCGAACTGCGGATATTGGCACACATGGCGCAGGAAGAGGCCCTGAAAGAAAGCTTTGCCAAAGGCGAGGACATTCACCGCCGCACGGCCGGCGAGGTTCTCGGCATTGCGCCGACCGAGGTCAGCGCCGAACAGCGCCGGGATGCCAAGGCCATCAATTTCGGCATCATCTACGGCATGAGCGCCTTCGGCCTGGCGCGGGAGCTTAAAATCGGCCGCAAAGAGGCCCAGGAGTATATCGACCGCTATTTTGGCCGCTATCCCAAAGTCAGGATCTTCATGGAGTCGAGCCTGGAGGAGGCCAAAAAAAGCAAATGCCTGCACACCCTCCTCGGCCGGCGCTGTCCGCTTCCTGAAATGGACAGCAAAAATGCGGCGGTCCGCGGCAATGCCGAACGCAACGCCATCAACTACCCGATTCAGGGGAGTGCAGCGGATATCATCAAGGTGGCCATGATCCGTATCGACCGCCAATTGACGGAGCAGAAGCTCGCCACCCGCATGGTCCTTCAGGTCCACGACGAACTGCTGTTCGAGGTTCCCGAGTCGGAACTGGAAAAGGTTCGCGTTCTGGTCAAACGGGAGATGGAGAATGCCGTTAAGCTCGACGTCCCTTTGCAGGTCGACATCGGCGTCGGCAAAAACTGGAGCGAAGCCCACTGAATCATTTCTGCAACTGATCAGCCCAATGGACTCGCACCACCCATGGAATGGGTGGTGCGAGTCCATCAACAAACAAATTGAATAGCTGCAAATTTTTTAAAGAAAGGGGAAACCATGCAAGCGCATGAAATTGACTACCGGATTTTCGGTGCTGAAATGCAGTTCGTGGAAATCGAACTCGACCCGACGGAAACTGCGGTTGCCGAAGCCGGCGCCATGATGTACATGGACTCCGGCATCGAAATGGAAACCATCTTCGGAGATGGCAGCGCCCAGTCGCAGGGCATCATGGGCAAAATCTTCGGCGCCGGGAAACGCATCCTGACCGGTGAAAGCCTCTTTATGACCGCTTTTTCCAACCATGGAGTCAAAAAACAGCAGGTTGCTTTTGGCGCCCCCTACCCGGGCAAGATCCTGCCCATGGATCTCGCAGCCCTTGGCGGCGATATGATCTGCCAGAAGGATTCTTTTCTCTGCGCAGCCAAAGGGGTCTCCATCAGCATCGCTTTTCAGAAAAAAATCGGCGTCGGCCTCTTCGGCGGCGAGGGTTTTATCCTCCAGCGCCTGCAGGGGGACGGCCTGGCCTTCATTCATGCCGGCGGCACCCTGGTCGAAAAGGAGCTTCGCCCCGGCGAGAAAATGCGCGTCGACACCGGCTGCCTGGTGGCCATGCAGCCCTGCGTCAACTATGACATCGAGTTTGTGGGCGGCATCAAAACCGCCTTTTTCGGCGGTGAAGGCCTGTTTCTGGCCTCCCTGCAGGGGCCTGGCAAGGTCTGGCTCCAGTCCCTGCCCTTCAGCCGCCTGGCTGACCGGATTATTGCTTCCGCGCCGCGCTCCGGCGGCCAGCGGAAAGGGGAGGGGTCGGTGCTGGGAGCTTTGGGCGGGCTTCTGGACGGAGATAACCACTGATTCAGCTCATTAAGCGAACAACAAAAAAGGCGGTGAAAAATCACCGCCTTTTTTGTTTAAGGTTTCGATTATTTCAAAGCCAGGATTTTATCCAGGCTGGCCAGAAGGACTTTGAGCTTATCCCTGGCCTCCTGGAGCTTGACCCTGTTCTTCTCCAGAACCTCAGCCGGGGCCTTGGCCACAAAATCCCGGTTGGCCAGCTTTTTCTCGAACATGACGGCATCTTTTTCAATCTTTTTGATTTCTTTATCCAGGCGCTTTTCCTCCTCCTCGATATCGATGAGACCGGCCAGAGGGATGAGGATTTCAACATCGCCCGCGACCTGGGTGGCGGACTGTTTCGGCCGCTCGACAGCCACACCGATCACCAGCTCTTCCAGGCGGGCCAGAGTGCGGATGTAGATTTCCCCGTCCCGAACGGTTTCCTCGGCACCGGCATCCCGGCAATCGAGCAGGGCGGAAATCTTTTTGCTGGGAGCGACATTCATCTCGCCGCGGATATTGCGAATCCCCTTGATGATCTCCATGATCAGTTCCATCTTTTCGGCGCCCGCTGCAAAGCGCGGGATCCCGCCGCTACCGGGATAGACCGCCCGCATGATGGTGGGACAAGGGCGCCGGTCGGGAAGGGCCTGCCAGATCTCCTCGGTAATGAACGGGATGAAGGGATGGAGGAGCCTGAGGAGGTTTTCAAGCACAAAGCAGAGTACCGTCTGGGTCCGCTCTTTGGCCTCGGCATCCTGACCGTAAAGGACATCCTTGGTCAACTCGATGTGCCAATCGCAGAACTGGTGCCAGGTGAAAGCGTAGAGGGCTCCGGCCGCCTCGTTGAATTTGTATTCTTGCAGGGCTTTGTTGGCCGCCTCCGCTGCTTCGGAAAGACGGGTCAGAATCCACTGGTCAGCCAGGGACAGATCGGAAAGCTCGGCAACGTCCCGGGTCGGCTCGAAATTTTCCAGGTTCATGAGAACGAAACGGCTGGCGTTCCAGAGTTTGTTGGCAAAATTCCGGTATCCGGAGATGCGCTCCATGGAGAGCTTGATATCCCGCCCCTGAGCGGCAAACGCCGCCAGGGTAAAACGGAAAGCATCGGTGCCGTACTCTTCGATGACAGTCAGGGGATCGATAACATTGCCCTTGCTTTTGCTCATTTTCTGTCCCTGGGCATCCCGCACCAGGGCGTGGATATAAACCTCCTTGAAAGGTACCTCCTTCATGAACTTGATGCCCATCATCATCATCCGAGCCACCCAGAAGAAGAGAATATCGAAGCCCGTCACCAGGCAGGAGGTGGGATAGAATTTCTGCAGGGTTCGGGTTTGTTCCGGCCAGCCCATAGTGGAAAAAGGCCACAAGGCTGAAGAGAACCAAGTGTCAAGAACATCGGTTTCCTGACGGAGATCAGCACTTCCGCATGTCCGGCAGGCGCTGACATCCTCCCGGCCAACGGAAACCTCACCGCAGGCGTCGCAATACCAGGCCGGAATCCGATGGCCCCACCATATCTGGCGGCTGATGCACCAGTCCTGGATATTGTTCATCCACTCGAAATAGGTTTTTTCCCAGTGCGAGGGAACAATTTTCGTGTCCCCCCGCGTGACGGCCCCAATGGCTTCCTTCGCAAGCGGCCCGACCTTGACGTACCACTGCAAGCTGGAGAAAGGTTCGATAACGGTTTTGCAGCGGTAGCAGTGGCCGACGGCGTTGGCGTGAGCATCGATTTTTTCCAGGAGCCCCTGCTCTTCGAGGTCCTTTACCACCCGCTCGCGGGCCGCGTAACGCTCCAGGCCTTGGTAAACACCCCCGTTTTCATTGATATTTCCCGAGGTGTCTAAAATGTTGATGAGGTCAAGGCCATGCTTCTTGCCGATCTCGAAGTCGTTGAAGTCGTGAGCCGGTGTAATCTTCAGGGCTCCGGTCCCAAATTCGCGGTCGACGTACTCGTCGGCGATAATGGGAATTTCGCGATTCATGAGCGGAAGAATCACGGTCTTTCCGATCAGGTCCCGGTAGCGCTCGTCCTCCGGATGTACCGCCACACCGGAATCCCCCAGCATGGTTTCCGGACGAGTGGTAGCAACAACGAGAGCGCGGTCCATGCCTTTGACGGGATAGCGGATGTGCCAGAGAAAACCGCTCTGCTCGTCGTGTTCGACTTCCAGGTCCGAAAGCGCCGTGTGGCAACGCGGACACCAGTTGATGAGGCGGTTGTCCCGGTAGATCAGGCCGTCCTCGTAGAGCGAGACAAAGACCTCACGCACGGCTCGGGACAGCCCTTCGTCCATGGTGAAACGTTCCCGCTCCCAGTCGCAGGAAGCCCCCAGCCTTTTTAGCTGATTGATGATCTGGCCGCCGGATTCGGTCCGCCACTGCCAGACCCGCTCGATGAATTTTTCGCGGCCCAGGTCATGGCGGTCGCGGTTTTCGGTGGCGAGCTGTTTTTCAACCACGTTCTGGGTGGCTATCCCCGCATGGTCAGTACCCGGCATCCAGAGGACCTCGTGACCGGTCATCCTTTTCCAGCGGACGAGGATATCCTGGAGGGTGTTGTTGAGGGCATGGCCCATATGCAGAACCCCCGTAACATTGGGGGGCGGAATGACAATGGAGTAATGCGGTCTGGGGGACTCTTCGTCGGCATGAAAAAATCCGTTTTCTTCCCAGAAACCGTACCATTTTTTCTCGACATCCTGCGGTTCGTAGGTTTTTTCGATCGTTTTTCCAGACATAACTCGATACATCCTTCCTCTTCAGTTCATTGCAAGGTTGTAACTTTATAACAAATATAAAAAAAAAGAAATGGGGATTGGCTCATCCCCATTTCTTTAGAATGTTTGACGGAACTCCCGACGGTTTGGTGCCTTCGGAAGTTATTGTGCTGCCTTGATTTTTTGAATCTCTTCCTTGATGATGTTTTCCGACAGGTTCGGAACAACCTCCCAGGCTACCTCCTCAAGGATTCCCCTGGCCATTCTTTCAATGGTTGCGCCCGCAACCTTTTCAACAATGGCATAGAGTTGCGCATCGGTCAGGGAATGGACCTTCTGCTCCATCTGGGCATAGCTGGGTGCCGGAGGCTTCAAATCAGCTGCAGATTCTTCCGGCACGGAAGAAAAGAGCTCTTCCGGTTCCGCGGAGATTTCACTCTCCTCAGGCAAACCCTCATCAAAATCGTCGAAAGAAAATTCCCGGTCGGCTTCCGCTTCCTCGGGCACCTCGCTCATGACGGGAGCGTCGCTAAGCTGCTCTTCTTCGGCGGAGGAGGACTCTTCATCCACTTCATCCAACGAGAAAGACCCCAAAGGCCTATGCAGTACAATACCGGTTTTCTCCTCCAGGGGAGGTTCTTCCTCCTCAGGCTCAAAGTCAAAAGAAGACTCGGGAAGGTTTTCAAAAAACTCTTCCCTTGCCGGAACGGCTTCTTCAGCAAATACCTCGCTGTCCACGGCAAAATCTTCTTCATCGGCGGGCTCTTCTTCAGTCACAATGTCGTTTTCATCGAGAAGGAGGATTTCCTCCTCATCATCCTCCTGCCCCTCAAGCGGCAAGAACTCCTCCTCTTCGGAAGCAGGGGCCATAAAAACAGAACTACCAACATCGGCATCGGTTTCAACCGCCGCAAGGGACTCATCAGGCCCCAGCTCGGTCTTGGCCTCAAATGGCTCTTCAAACTCAACGAGGGGCGACTCGGCAGAACCGCTTTCCTCGACGGGCGAAGGAATTGAAGTTGTGCTGTCGGACTCAAAACCCACAAAAGACTCTTCAGACTCCGCCTCGGCCTCAATTTCAAAAGGTTCTTCAAGTTCGAACTGGGGAGACTCAGCGGGAACGCTTTCCTCAACCGGCGAAGGAGTGGAAGCTGTGCTGTCGGCCTCGAAACCCACAAAAGACTCTTCAGACTCCGCCTCGGCCTCAATTTCAAAAGGTTTTTCAAGTTCGAACTGGGGAGGCTCAGCAGGAACGCTTTCCTCGGCCGGCGAGGGAGTGGAAGCCGTGCTGTCGGCCTCAAAACTCACAAAAGATTCTTCAGTCTCCGCCTCGGCTTCAACCTCAAAAGGCACGTCCGGTTCATCCGCAGAAGAATCCGTTATTTCGGAGCCGGTCTCCATAACAACGGATTCCTCCGGCTCATCAAAAACCGGTCCGGAAATAAATTCCGCTTCTTGAGTATTGAAGCTTTCGTCCTTGGAAGCAACCTGTTCGCTGGAAAACTCATCGGCAGGTTTTTCTTCCCATGAGGAGGCAACCTCTCGAGGAGCGGCGCTTTCCAGAGGAATAATATCTTCCAGGCTGGCTTCTTTCTCGTCCAGGGAAGGAACCACTGGCGAAGTCGGCATCTGAATGGGCTGGGGAGGACTTTCAAGAAGTCCTTTGACTTTTTCTATGAGAGCTTGGGATTCAAAAGGTTTGGCAATCCAACTGTCGGCGCCGACAGAGCGGGCCTTATCCTCGTCAAAAGGTTCAAAGCTTCCAGCCAGAAGCAGAACCGGCGTTTGGGCAAGTTCAGGAATCTTTTTGATTTCGGAGCAAAGTTCATAGCCGTTTATGCCTGGCATAATAATGTCCGCCAGAACAAGATCCGGGGGGTTAAGCCGGGCTTTTTCAAGAGCCGCATCGCCATTTCCAACTATTGTCAAATCATAATCTTCATTGGCAAAAGTGATTTCAATAACCTTTTGAATGGTTACACTGTCGTCCGCCAACAACAGTTTCTTGCTCATTCATGTCCTCCTTGCCTGCAACGCCTAACTAGTTTGAAGATGCAGTGATTTTTGAGAAAAACTTTTTTTGCAACCATAGGCCGTTCAAAACGTTGTCAGCTGACAAGTTTCAGTACTGAACAACCCTGTTCCCCAGCGTCGGGAATCCGACAGGGAATGACCGGATCGGTTGCACAACAGGTTCACAATTATCAAAAAACTATTATTATTTCAATAAGTTTTGATCATTCTCCAATTTTGTTTCAGATCCGGGCGGAATATTTGGCAACCGACCCCGGCAAACGTCAAGGGGTATTTTGCAATTATTGAACCTAAAACCTACCAGTCATTTGGGATTTTCAATTTAGAAGAGTGTTGAATTATTATTTCAAAGAAAAGCCCCTCTCGACCCCAGAAAAATAAAATTTTTTCGATTAAAAAGACCCGATTATTTTTTAGATGAAGTTTTTTTTCATTTTCTTTCAGTAGCCAACAAGAAATTTTTACTTCATCTTTAAAAGAAAGAAAATTTTTCTTGAATAGAAGTCAAATTTATAATAAAAATTTTTTATTAGTTTTAAAATCAATTTTCAAATTCACCGTATCGCCTTTTCATTCTACTTATAAATAGGAGGAAATGTATATGGCAACTTTACTGGAAATGGCTAAGGACATTCTTGTGGCACATGCTTCCAAAACCGAAATGAACAAGGAAGAGCTTTTAGGTGAGCTTGCAGAAATTCACCGCACTCTTACAAATTTACAAAAAGTGGAAGAAACACCCGAATCAATTGAAAGTCAAGTCGGAGAGACAAAAGACGAAGGGACTGCTCCGGTTATATCGTTTAAAAAAGCCTTCCGAAAAGATAAAGTCATATGTCTTATCTGCGGAAAAGGGATGAAAACCCTGTCCCGTCATTTAAAATCTGCTCATGGCATGAGTGCAAGCGAGTATAAAAAACAGTTCGACATTCCTAAAAAACAACCCCTCGCGGCCCGCAATTATTCCGAAAGTCGGCGTGAGATGGCCATTGCCAGGGGACTGGGCGACAACTTGGCTAAAGCCCGAGCAGCACGTCGCGCGGCAAAAAAATAATAATACTTCACCGGCGGACAGGGTTCTGCCGGTGAAGCGGACTTGGGACTCCCGGAGTCAAGGGTTGATTCCTGGTTTACTCCAGCGTGAACGGGACTGAACTGAGTAAGTTCCCTTGCTCATCGAGGATCCTGACCTCCCAGGTCCCGGTCCAATCGGGCCTCAGATTTTTGGATGACCAGGTTCGCCAACTGCTGGAACGGACCGGCAGTTCCATTCGTGCCATTTCCTTCCCTTTCCAAAACCATACATGGGTAACACTGGCTTCCTGGTCGGCACCGATAATATGGGAAAAACAGTAGAGCTTCCCGACGGAACCCAAAAAAGAATCTGCGGCACCTGAGGGTTCTCTATCCTGAATGGTGGGGGCGATAACAATGCGGGTGACTTCGAGGCCAAAAGCCGGAAATGATTGACCGGCCAGACCGAAAAGAAGAAAAAACATTATCATTGTCTTTTTCATATCCTTCACCTCCAAATTATGGGTTTCTATTCAAAAATATAGCAAAGAGGAGCTCTGGTTTTTTACAGGTTGGTCAACACTGCTATAATAATTATCAGGGCAAGCTTCTTTCCGCCCTCACCTCGTCGGGTTTAACAAGGAGAATCGGTTTTGAAGCTGATAGTAATCGGTGACCATCGTGAACAGATTCTGGATGTTTTTGAAGTCATTCTCAAGCACTGGGGTTATCGGGTCATGGTTTCCTCCAATCCGCCCCAGCTCGAAGCACTTCTCAAAGAGATGTCGCCTGACCTGATCATTATGGGGACGGAAATTCTCGGAGGGACTTCGTCCTCCCTGAAAAAAGCTTTGGAAAAAGCCGTCCTCTCCCTCCAATGCCCACTGATATTGCTGTCGGACGGAAACGCCAGAGGCCTGGAATCTCTGGCCCAGGAAGTTCTCCGTGTCCCCTTGGATATTTTCTCATTTTTTCAAATGATGCAAAAATATCTTGAAAAAATTCCGCGAAAAAACATGCGCCTGACCGTCCAGCTGCCAGGCATGCTGAGTACCGGCGGCGACTTTTGTTTTGCGGAAGTCCTCAGCCTGAGTACCCGGGGCATGTTCCTGAAACATAGTTCGCGCCTGGAAAAAGGTGATGAAGTCAAGGTGGTTTTTCCGCTCCTCGGCATGCAAAAGGAGATGGAAGTAAAAGGAAAAATTCTCTATCACATCAAGCCGGCCCCGGAAAACAACTATCTTGAAGGTGTCGGAATAGAATTTCTCGGCCTGGAAGGGGAAGAGCTGTCCTGCCTGGAAAAATTTATTGAAAAATGTTTCCTCGGTGAACTGAGCGCTTACCACTCCGCACCAGGCACGATCCCGGAGCAATCCACCGAAGAAGGCAAGCAGGTAGCACTCAAACTGAAAAGAATTGCCTGACCCCCCGGTGGTACTATCAGCCGCACCGGAAACCGGCATGTTCCGGTGTCCATTTCAAGCCCAACTTCTCCGCAATCAAGCCGGCCACCGCCGGGAAAAATCCTGCCCCCAGATTCCGTCCGTTGGTATCGGAAGGTAGAAAAACAAGGACCGGCACCTGTTCGCGGGTATGGTCCGTCCCCGGGGTGGTGGGATCGCAACCGTGATCAGCGGTAATGATCAGCAGATCGCCGGCTGCCAGTTTGGCCAGAAACTCCGGAAGCCAGAGGTCGAATTCTTTGAGGGCCCGGCCGAACCCCGCCACGTCTCTGCGATGTCCGAAACACATGTCGAAATCGACAAGGTTGGTGAACACCAGACCCCTCTCAACCTGATTGAGCGCGGCCAGTGTCTTTTCCATACCGTCCCGATTGTTCCGGCTGTAGGTGAAATCCGTCAGTCCTTGTCCGGCAAAAATATCAGCAATTTTCCCGACTCCGAAGGTCTGAAAACCGTTTTCCACAAGAATACCCAGAAGGGTTGCCTCCGGGGGGGGCATGGTGAAATCGTGGCGCGCGGAGGTTCGCCGGTAATTGCCGGGTCCGGGTCCCCGAAAAGGCCGGGCAATCACCCTGGCCACCCGATAGGGATTGAGGATAAGCCGCGCCTTCCTGCACAAATCATACAGGTCGGAAACGGGAATAACCTCTTCATGAGCGGCGATTTGAAACACCGAATCGACGCTGGTGTAAACAATCGGTCTACCGCTGCGGCAGTGGCTTTCGCCGAGACGCTGGATGATCTCCGTGCCGCTGGCCGCTTCATTGCCGATGGCTTCCAGACCGGTAGCCCCGGCAAAGGCCTCCATAATCTCCCGAGGGAAACCATCGGGAAAAGTGGCAAAAGGTTCTTTCTGTATCAGGCCTGCCAGTTCCCAGTGGCCGACAATGGTGTCTTTGCCGGCGGAAAGCTCCTGAAGGCGGCCGTAGGATCCGCAAGGTTGGCTAACGGGACCGATCTGCGGGAGGGGAAGGATATTGCCGAGTCCCAGAGCGGCCAGATTGGGAAGACGAAGGCCGGGACATCCGCCGACCACATGGAGAAGGGTATTGGCATTTTCATCGCCGTAATGGCGGGCATCGGGTGCTCCCCCTATGCCGACCCCGTCCAGAGTGATGAGAACGGCTCTTTTGATGGGGTAGGCCACTCAACCAACCTCCGTCTGCCACTCCCTCATGATGGCGAGACCATGACTTGTCCCGATGCGGGCTGCGCCAGCCGCCAGAAAAGCGCGGCAGCTGTTCCAAGTCCCAATTCCACCCGAGGCCTTGACTCCAGCCTTTCCCCCCGCGGCGCAAACCAGAAGTCGGACATCCTCCAAGGTGGCGCCTCCGGGGCCGAAACCGGTTGAGGTCTTGACGAAAGCGGCCCCCGCCTCAACGGCAATCCGGGTAAGCACTTCCTTGGCTTCATCTTCCAGGTAACAGCATTCCAGAATCACTTTGACCAGAGAGTGGCCGGCCGCATTGACGATCAGGCGGATCTCCGCGGCGATTTCCTCAAACTTTTTGTCAAGGGCCAGGGGAATATTGATCACCATGTCGAGCTCGTTCGCACCGGCTTCGGCCAGTTTTTCCGCTTCAAAGGCCTTGCAGGCGGGGGCGGCGTAACCAAGGGGAAAGCCAACGACCGAGCCGATGGCGACACCCGATCCGGACAGGATATCGACTGCTGCAGGAACATGAACGGGCGGGACGCAGACCGAGGCGAAGCCGAACTCCAAAGCTTCCCAACAAAGCTGGCGGACCAGCTTTTCCGTGGCCGTCGCCCGAAGCAGGGTGTGATCGATAAAGGAAGCTGGTGAAGACTTCATTCAGGTATGGTATTCCGCATTGATGCGGATATATTCGTGAGTCAGGTCCGAGGTATAGTAAAAAGCCGTTCCGGTCCCCAGATGAAGGTGGATATTTACGCAAAACTCCGGAGCCTTCATGACCTTTGCGGCCTCTTTCAGCCCCTCTTTGCCAACAGCAAGGCCGTTGACAATTACCGGCGTATCGTTGAAGTGGACATCGATCCGGCCAGGATCGACCTGGGCCTTGGAATAGCCGACCGCGGCAATGATCCGGCCCCAGTTGGGGTCCTCACCAAAAAAAGCTGTCTTTACCAGGCTGGAGGTCGCCACACAGCGGGCCACTTCCCTGGCATCGCCGTCATTTTCGGCACCATCGACCTGAATCCGAACCAGTTTGGTTGCTCCTTCACCGTCCTTGACAATCAGCTTGGCCAGATCCAGGCAGACTTCCTCCAGCTGCCGGGCAAAAAGAGCGGCCCTTTCCGTTCCTCTTTTGATTTCAGGGCTGCCGGCCAGACCGTTGGCCAGAACCAGGGCCATATCATTGGTCGAAGTATCACCGTCAACGCTGATGGAGTTGAAGGATTTTTTCACCGCCTCCTGAAGGGCCTCATTTAAAAAACCGCCTTCCACGTGGGCATCGGTCAATACAAAGGCAAGCATGGTGGCCATGTCGGGATGAATCATCCCGGCCCCTTTGGCAATGCCAAGAATGGTGAAGCCGTTTTCGCCGGACTGACTGCGGAAGGAAATCTTGGCAAATGAGTCGGTGGTAAGAATGGCTTCGGCCACAACTTCCGGATGCTTTGAACTTAGCCCCTCCGGCAACAGGGGGATATGGCGTTCGAGTTTCTCCATAGGAAGTTGTTCGCCGATAATACCGGTGGACGAAACGACCACCAGGTCCTCGACAATACCGAGCGTTTGGGCGGTGATTTCGGCGCTGCGCAAAGCGTTCTTCAAACCCTGCTCCCCGGTGCAGGCATTGGCGTTGCCGCTGTTGACCAGGATGGCCTGACAGCGGCCGTTTTGGACCCTGGGGGCGGAGATTACCAGAGGGGCGGCTTTCACCTGGTTGCGGGTGAAAACCCCGGCGCAACAGGCCGGAACCTCAGAAAAGATCAGAGCCAGGTCGGGCTTGCCGGATTTTTTAAGGGCGCCGGAGCGGGCAGCAAATTTGTAACCTTTGATGCCGGGAAAATTTTTCAGCATTCGTGGTAATTCCTCCCTAAGGGCGAAACGTAAATCAACTGGTAATATCAAAATTAAACAGAGAAAGCTTACTTGCCGCAGCACTTCTTGTACTTTTTACCGCTTCCGCAGGGGCAGGGGTCGTTTCTGCCGACCTTTTCCTCATTGCGGACCATCGGTTTCGGGCTCGCGCCACCACCGCCAAGCTGGTCGAAAATTTTCCTCCGGCGCTGGATTTCCTCCCGCCGTGCATGCTCCATTTCCTCTTCGCCGGCCAGCTGGACGCGGAAAAGCTTGGTAAGGAACTCCTGCCTGATACGCCCCATCATCTCCATAAACAGGGAGTACGCCTCGCGCTTGTATTCCTCTTTAGGGTTTTTCTGGCCGTAGCCCCGCAGGCCGATCCCCTCCTTGAGGTGATCGATGGAAAGAAGATGATCCTTCCATTGCGAATCAATGGTCTGGAGGAGAAGCATGGTCATGACCTTTTCCATCAAAGGCGGGGTGAAATCTTCCTCTTTTTCCTTGAAACGGACACTCATCTGCTCTTTCAGGCTTTTTTCCAACTGATTTGGCGTCAGATCCTTTTCTTCGGGGCCAGGGAGAACGGGCTGGAAGAAAAACTGATTGTAGTAATCGTCGGCGAGAATCTCCCAGTTCCATTCCGAAGGTTTGGTTTTGACCGGGCAGAAGGTGGCAACCATGTCCGCAACGGTCTCTTCCATAATGGCCACTGCGGTTTCACGAATGTTCTCTCCGGCCAGAATCTCCTTGCGCTGTTCGTAAATGACCTCGCGTTGCCGGTTCATGACATCGTCGTACTCGATGAGGTGCTTACGAATGTCAAAGTTGTGGGCTTCCACTTTTTTCTGGGCATTGGCAATCGCCTTGGAGATAAAACGGTGTTCAATGGGCTCGCCCTCCGGAATTCTCAGCTTATCCATGACAAAAGCCACTTTTTCCGAGCCGAATATGCGCAGCAGATCGTCCTCAAGGCTCAGATAGAAACGGCTCTCGCCCGGGTCGCCCTGACGGCCGGACCGGCCCCGGAGCTGATTGTCGATACGTCTCGACTCATGCCGCTCGGTACCCAGGATGTAGAGTCCGCCAGCCGTGATAACCTCTTTTTTCTCCTCGACACAGCGTTCCTGAAAAGTATTCAGAAGGGCTGGAAAGTCGCTCTCCTCGGCCTCCCTGGCCACGGCATCCTTTCGGGCCAGCATTTCCGGGTTCCCCCCCAGCACGATGTCGGTTCCGCGCCCCGCCATGTTGGTGGCAATGGTCACAGCCCCTTTTCTCCCCGCCTGGGCGACGATTTCCGCCTCTTTTTCATGGTGCTTGGCGTTCAGAACGTGGTGAGGGACTCCACGTTTTTTGAGCATCTGGGAAAGCCGTTCCGACTTTTCGATGGAAATGGTGCCGACCAGAACCGGCTGACCCTTCTGGTTCTTGTCCACGACATCCTCGATAACGGCAAGGAATTTTTCTTTTTCGGTCTTGTAGATGACATCCGCCTGATCGAGACGGATCATCGGCATGTTGGGAGGGATAACCGCCACGTCGAGTTTGTAAATCTCGTTGAATTCCGCGGCTTCCGTATCGGCGGTACCGGTCATGCCCGCCAGCTTGTCATACATGCGGAAGTAGTTCTGGAAGGTAATGGTGGCGAGGGTCTGGTTCTCGCTTTCGATCTTGACCCCCTCCTTGGCTTCAATCGCCTGGTGAAGACCGTCGCTCCAGCGCCGGCCTGGCATGAGACGCCCGGTGAACTCATCGACGATCATGACTTCATCGTCTTTGACGACATAGTCGACATCCCTTTTGAATAGGGCATGGGCTTTCAAAGCCTGATTGACATGGTGCAGAAGTTCGATGTTCGAAGGATCATAAAGGTTCTGAACATTCAGCAGTTTTTCGATTTTGGCCACCCCTTCCTCGGTAAGATTGGAGGATTTGGCCTTTTCATCGATGGTATAATCGCCCGTATATTCGCGCAGGGTCTGGCCGATCTTGCCGTCCCGATGTTCGATCACCTCGCCTTTTTTCAAGCTGGGAATCAAGGCATTGACGGTGTAATAAAGTTCGCTGGAAGCCTCGCTGGGACCGGATATGATGAGCGGCGTCCGAGCCTCGTCAATCAGGATGGAGTCGACCTCGTCGACAATGGCGTAGTGAAGTTCGCGCTGGACGTAGTCCTCGATGGAAAACTTCATGTTGTCGCGCAGATAGTCGAATCCGAACTCGTTGTTGGTCCCGTAGGCTATGTCGCTGCCATAGGCGGCTTTCCGTTGCTTGTCGGTCAGACCGTGGACGATACACCCCACGGACAATCCAAGGAAACGGTGAATTTTCCCCATCCATTCGGAGTCGCGGTTGGCCAGGTAGTCGTTGACTGTGACAATGTGGACCCCTTTGCCCGTGAGAGCATTGAGGTAGGCGGGAAGAGTCGCCACCAGGGTTTTCCCTTCACCGGTTTTCATCTCAGCAATTTTGCCGTTGTGAAGAACCACCCCCCCGATTAACTGAACATCGAAGTGACGCATGCCGAGAACCCTTTTGCCGGCCTCGCGAACCACGGCAAAAGCTTCGGGGAGCAGTTCATCCAGTTTTTCACCATTGTCAAGACGCTGTCGAAATTCGGGCGTTTTTGCGGCCAGCTCTTCATCACTCAAAATTTGGATGCCCGCTTCCAGGTCGTTGATTTTGGCCACTAAAGGACCAAGACGTTTCAATTCTCTTTCGTTTTTGCTGCCAATAAACTTTTTTACTATCGATGAGATCATTTAGCTGCTCCAGAGGCGATTAATAGGAGTGCTTTTCCGTCCGCACAACATCCTGAATCTGCCTATCATAATGCAATCAGGGAAGGAAAGGCAAAACTTTAACTTGAGTCTATTCAGGCAGTTCATTCGGCTTTTAGCGGAAGAACCATCTCTATTTCCTCGATGCGGCGGTCAACCACCTTGCGAACTTGAAAGGTTGTTCCCTCGACCGAGCAGGAATCACCTTTTTTGGGAATGGTTCCCATGGTATGGAGGAGAAGACCGGCGAGGGTGGTAACATGCCTTTCCGAAAGCCTGAGCCCGAATTTGCGATTGATGGTACGGATGGAGACACTGCCGTCAATCAGGTAGCGTCCCGGACCCAGCTCCCTGAAAAGGAGCACCTCTTCCATGTCGTATTCGTCCTGAATCTCCCCGACTATTTCCTCAAAGATGTCTTCCAGGGTTACGATCCCCTCCAGGCCCCCGTATTCGTCCACCACAACGGCAAGGTGCAAATGTTTTTCCTTGAAAGACTGGAGCAGAGTTTCCACCAGTTTCGATTCGGGGACAAAATAAGGTTCTCTGGCTATTTCCCGCAGGGAAAAACCCTCGTGCCGGCCGACAAAACTCAGCGCATCTTTGGCGTGGATCAACCCGATAATATTATCGAGATGCTCCTCGAAAACAGGATAACGCGAATGCTGCCCCGCCTGCAGAATGGAGACCAGCTCCTCAAACGGCGTGTTGACCTCAATACCTACGACTTCGGTTCTGGGGACCATGACATCACGAACCCGGGTTTTGGACAGCTCGAAAATACCATGCAACATGCGCCGCTTTTCCCTGGCCACCACACCCGCCTGCTCACCCATGGTGATCAGGGTGCGAATCTCCTCCTCCGAGATCAGGGTCGGTTTCTCCCGAATTCCCACCAGGCGGGTTAACATGCCGGTAATAAAGGTCAGGAGCGTAACCAAAGGAGAGAGAAGCCACATGATGACCCGGATGGGCCGCAGAACCATGAAAGATATCTTCTCGGATGTTTGGGCCGCCAGGGTTTTCGGGAAAATTTCGGCAAAGACAAGGAGCACAGGCGTCAAAATAAGAATCGTCATGATTTCGCCCTGCTCGCCGTAAATATTCACGAAAAAGGTGGTGGCAAAAACCGAAACGGCAATATTGACCAGGTTGTTGCCGACAAGTATGGCACTGATCAGACGATCGGGCGGATGAAGAATCGCCTCCAACTGTTTGGCGCCTGGTTTTTTTTTGTTGACCAGATATTTGAGTTTAAGTCTGTTGATGGAGAGAAGGGCCGTTTCGGACCCGGAAAAGAACCCGGAAAGAACCAGCAGACACAGCATGCCCAAGAGGTGAAAAACCTGTTCATTCGTCATCAGAGAAACCTGCGTGCCTCCAAGATATTAGAAATTAATTAGAAATTACCAGAAATTTTAACCCAATAAAGAGGATAATACAATCCGGGCAATCCTTTGCGGCCCTTCTTGTAAAGCTTTTTTTTTCCTGTTATAAGGATTCTTCAAAGAACTTTCATCCTTTTATGCTGCAATTTTCTTTTATATTTTTATCGAGGCAGTGGAATGGATACAAACCGGGCCCAAAAACGCCACCGGGAGCTCTGCCGACTCTTGAACTACCACAACCACCGCTACTATGTTCTCGACCAGCCGGAGATCAGCGACGCAGAGTACGACCGCCTTTTTCGTGAACTTCTGGACCTTGAGCAAAAAGCCCCTGAGCTGATCACTCCCCAGTCCCCCTCCCAGCGGGTGGGCGGCACCCCCCTCGAAAAATTCGAGCCGGTCCGCCATTCCGAGCCGATGCTCTCCCTCGACAATGTTTTTTCCGAACAGGAAATTGCGGATTTCGACAGGCGCGTGAAACGTGCTCTCCACATTACAGAAGAAATCGAGTACTTCTGTGAACTCAAGCTGGATGGTGTAGCAGTGGAATTGGTCTACCGTGACTTGGTCCTGAACGTCGGCTCGACCCGCGGAGACGGGGTTACGGGGGAAAAAATCACCGAAAATCTCCGCACCATCAACCAGATTCCCCTGGCTCTTCCGGAAAGCGCACCCCACCTGCTCGAAGTAAGGGGGGAGGTCTATATGGGCATCCGGGATTTCCGTAACATGAATGAGGAGCGCGAAAACAACGGTGAGCCGGTTTTCGCCAATCCCCGCAATGCCGCGGCCGGAAGTTTACGCCAGCTCGATTCCGCCGTCACCGCCACACGCCCTCTGCAAATCTTTTGTTACGGTGTCGGACGGGCGGACGAAACGGAAACGATTACCCATAAGCAGCGCCTTGAGAATCTTCAACGCTGGGGTTTCCGGGTCAATCTTGACAATAACCGCCTGGTCAGGGGATCAGAAGAGGTCATCGCTTTTTACCGGGAAGTCCTTGAAAACAGGGATTCTCTCCCCTACGAAATCGACGGCCTGGTGGTCAAACTGAACAGTCTTGCCCAGCAGCAGGAGTTGGGAGCCACCTCCCGCAGCCCCCGCTGGGCGACAGCCTGGAAGTTTCCGCCCCGTCAAGCCGAGACCGTTGTGGAGGATGTCCGTCTTCAGGTCGGGCGCACCGGTGCGATTACTCCCGTGGCCAGCTTGAATCCCGTCAGGCTGAGCGGCGTAGTGGTCGCCAACGCAAGTCTTCACAACTGGGACGAAATCAGCCGACTCGGCCTTAAAATAGGAGATACCGTCATTATTGAACGGGCGGGGGATGTCATTCCCCATATCGTCAAAGTGCTTCTCGAAAAAAGAACCGGAACGGAAAAGGACATCCCCTTGCCGCAGCAGTGTCCAGTCTGCGGCAATCCCGTCGCCCGGCTTGAGGGGGAGGTCGTTCCCCGCTGCCAGGGGCTGGACTGTCCGGCACAACTGCGTGAGTCCCTCAAGCATTTCGCCTCCCGCACGGCCATGGATATCGATGGCCTGGGGGAACGCTACATCGATCAGCTGCTGAAACTCCGGCTGGTAACAAGCGTAGCCGATCTGTACAAATTAAAAGCTGAAGATCTTTTCAAGTTTGAAAGAATGGGGGGAAAACTGGCCGGGAACCTTCTTACCGCCATTTCCGAAAGCAAAAACCGTTCTTTGCCCCGGTTTATCTATGCCCTGGGAATTCGCCATGTCGGGGCACATCTGGCCAAAGTTCTGGCCGATCATTTCGGAGCGCTAGACGCCCTGAAAAAAGCGCCCCGGGAAGAACTGGTGGCCATTCATGAAATCGGTGACCAGGTTGCCGACAGCGTGGTCCGCTTTTTCGAGTCGCCGCACAATCAAAAAATCCTCAAGGAGCTAGAGGAGGCCGGAGTAGCCCCGGAGGCTCCCAAAATAGGGGCGGATACCACCTTGGCTGGAAAAACCTTTGTTTTTACTGGGGCCTTGAGCCGCTTTACGCGACAGGAGGCTGAGGAACTGGTGGAAAGGCTGGGAGGCAAGGCCACCACTTCGGTCAGTAAAAATACCGATTATGTGGTGACTGGGGAGGCGGCTGGAAGCAAATACCAAAAAGCCGTCGATCTGGGTGTCGCCATCCTCTCTGAAGACGAGTTTCTCCAGTTGATTCAGGAATAGGAAAAAAACCGATATTTCGGTCCGCAATACACTGTCAAGGCTACGGACGATTCTTTTGCCGGCAGAAGAACATTCCACGCCACAAACGCAGTTTTCCCCGCTTTTTCTCACCCATTAAAACCTGCATGGAAAAACCTTGATTGGCAGGGGCACAAACAGAAGGGGTTCACCGGCTGGAATGGGCTGGTGACCATTTGGGGGAGATGAATCGGCTTTCCGGGAGATCGGTCCGCATCTTGGGGCGTCGTTTTTGTGGCGGCAAGTGGTGGTTCGGCCGGTAAGCATCGGTGCGTCAGATGATGGTGCCCCGACCGACCGGTAAAAGTCTCGGGTAAGTTTGCCCAACGAATCAATCTCCCGGTACTGGTGGCCGCTGATCGAACTAAGGCCATTAACTGTTCTTCGCTAGACTGCTAATGCTGAAAACGTGTCCCGCGATTCATGTTTTTTCAGCCTGAAAGTTTCCGCAAAATAAAGATCAAAAACATTTCTATTTGTATTTTTAATTATATGCATAGATTTTTATTTTTTCTTGCTTTTTAAAAAAATTATTTGGGATGTTTGTATCACCTCAACATTTTTCAATTAAAATGGCATCGCTTTGCACCTGCCATCAAACCCTAAAATAACGTTCGTATCAAAATTTTCTCTATTTCAACAATGCACAACCAGTCCAACAGAAACCAAAATCAACTTTAACCCAATTCCTTAAGAACCTGCCAGTAAGAGATTTTTTCTTATTAAACCCAGGCTGTTACAATTTTCTGACGCGGACAACCCGGAACTTTTGCCAATTCACATTCATGGCTCGAATGGTGCAAGGATTTTCGCCCAACAAGACAAAACACTGCCCTTTATTGGCAACCTCTATGTTAAGAATTTAGCGCCCCAAAACCACGCCCAGCGCAAGATGTTGACTTTTAAATTTTAATTTTATTTCTCAGGACGTTGGAGAATTTTTCCAGGCCCGGGTCTGAGCGAAAAGTCACTGACCATGCCTGAGAAAGACTGACAAAATGTTGACAACCAAGAGAGAAAATACGGTCTGAAACATTAGTCAGAAAACAAACTCCTGTTTTCCCGCACGAAAAATGTAATTCGTAGAGGAAATACTCATGAAATCCATGAAAAAAATAAGCATATCAGCCAGGCTGATTCTGGTAATGAGTCTCATCGCCATTCTGACCGCCGGCCTTTCCGCCTACCTCATCATTCGGTTCATTGAAAGCGGAAAACAGGTAAAGGTGTTGGCTGAGGAAGGCACTCAGGGGATTGTCTGGGGGGAAAAGGCAAATTTTTATCTCCATAATCTGATCATTAATTTTTATCGGGCCAACAGCGGTGATATGAAATGGGTCAGGGCCATGGAGGAAAATATTCCAAAAATCAGGTCCGCCCTTAACGAATACGCAAAAACAGCGCAAGACCCTGAAAACAAGCGCCTTCTGGCTGAGACCTACGAAGCCCTGGATATCTACGCAAACGATATTGTCATTCTCGGGAAATCGTTTCGCAAAGGGATTTATGGCCCGGCTATCATCCAGGTCTTGAACGACCTCGAAACCAAGCCTCACGCCAATCGCCTGATTAGTGATATCAATAGTCTGGTCGAATACTCCAAGGCCATGGCGGAAAAAAACCGCGCCAGCTTTTTTGCTGATATGTCCGCCAATACCCAGGCCTCGATCATCCTCGCCTGTTTCGTGATTCTAATTCTGATCTGGGCGGGATATATGGGGGTCATCTGGACCCGGGACGAAATTGCGGAATACAACGCCAAAGAACAGTTGCTTAAAAAACTGCAAACCGATCTTTTGAACAGCCTCGAAGCTGCGGGCGGGGTTTCCCGTCAGTTCTCTTTCGATACAGGAGAATTCACTTACGTAGGTGCGGTCGACAAAGTTCTGGGCCGAAGAGCAGAAGAAATTACTACCTTTGCCGATTATGTTGAGCAGATGCACCCTGACGACAGAAAAACCCTTTTCGGCGAACATTCGTGGGAGAAGATCGGAAGCTGGGAAAGTATCGTCGCCCTCTACAAGGACGATTTTTCCGAACTGAAAGGAACTAGGATCCTGAAAAAAGATTCCGAGCTGATCAAAAAGCTGGGCCATAAAACAGATCTCTCCGGAACCACCAAGCAGCTCGAATACCGGCTGATGCCGGAAGACGCTGTCGATGGCGATGAATGGCGCTGGAAGCGCTCTCTTTCCAAGCTTCTGGTCGATGAATCCGGACACGGATACGTCGGAGAAAGCGGCATAATCTTCGACATTACCGAAGAGCACGAAATTAAGAATGAACTGATTCGCGCCAAATATGATGCGGAAGAGGCCAGCAGGGCCAAGAGTGATTTTCTGGCTCGCATGAGCCATGAAATCCGCACCCCCATGAATGCCATTATTGGGATGACGCACCTGATCCTGCGCACCCAGCTGAATGAAACCCAAAGAGATTACCAGACCAAAATTCAGGCTTCGGCGCAGGCGCTCATGGGCATCATCAATGATATTCTCGATTTTTCCAAGATCGAAGCCGGAAGAATGGATCTGGAGAAAATCCCCTTCCGCCTGGATGAAGTTTTGAATACCCTGGCGGATGTTACCCTGATCAAAGCCCAGGAAAAACAGCTGGAGGTGATCTTCTCGGTTTCGGACGACACCCCCCAGTGGCTGGTCGGCGACTCTCTGCGCTTAAGTCAGGTTTTGACCAACCTTACCAATAATGCGGTCAAGTTTACCCCCAGTGGCGAAATCCTCGTCAATGTGGGCGTTATGGAGCAGGATGGTCATCAGGCTCAGCTCCATTTTTCCGTAACAGACAGCGGCATCGGTCTGACTACCGAACAGATTCAAAACCTGTTTCAGCCTTTCTCCCAGGCCGACGGTTCCATCACCCGTAAATTCGGCGGTACCGGTCTCGGCCTCGCCATCTGCAAAAGCCTGGTGGAAGCCATGGCTGGCAGGATCTGGGTGGAAAGCCAACCGAATAAAGGCAGTTCTTTTCACTTCACGGTCAGACTAGCCCTGGCACCCAATCAGCCGGAAAAATTGTATCTGCCGCAGGATCTCCGTCAACTTAGAACCCTGATCATTGACGACAACGCCACAGCCAGAAACAGCTTTGCCGAAATGCTGGGAGCCATTTTCATGGTGCCGCCGGATACGGCATCTTCACCCGACAAAGCTTTGGAAAAGATCGAATACCAGAAAGGTTCGGTTGGTATTCCTTATGACCTGATTTTTGTTGATTGGAAAATGCCGGACAAGGATGGGGTTGAAACTACCCGCCTGATTAAAGAAAAGCTCCTGGATAAAAATAACAGCACGTCTGTCGTCCTCATGGTCAACAGCTACGAAATGGAAAAAATCCGCTCCAGTGCAAAGCTGGCAGGAGTCGATGCATTCCTTACCAAACCGACCTGTCCGTCGAATATCTTCGATACCGTAGCCAACCTTTATGACAAGAAATCCGGCGCTGGCAAAGTCACCCCTATTGAGGTCAGCCGCGACAAACTGGAGAGGGTACGCGGCACACGCATTCTTCTGGTAGAAGACAACCCTTTCAATCAGCAGGTCGCCCGAGAGTTCCTCGAACAAGCGGGAATGGTGGTGGAAATCGCCGAAAACGGCTTTGCCGCCCTGCAAGCCATCGACAGCAAGAAGGTTTATGACCTGGTCTTCATGGACATCCAGATGCCGGACCTCGATGGCCTGGAAGTTGCCCGCCGCATGCGCGAGAAAAAAGATTCTTCGCGTCTTCCCATTGTGGCTATGACCGCCCACGCCATGACCGGCGACCGGGAAAAAAGTCTTGCCGCAGGCATGAACGACCATATCACAAAGCCTATCGACCCTGAGGAGCTGATGTCCATTCTGGTCAAATGGGGGAAAACCGTGAGAATCGAAGAGAAATCGCCCAAAATTTCCATCTTGCGACCTGAACGCGCCGAAGCCAAAGATATCGACCTGACGCCCTACCGTTTTTCCGAAATTGAAGCCGGAGATGGGCTCAGGCGCTGTATGGGCAACGCCCGCTCATATCTCAAATTTCTAAAAATGTTCTATCGTGAATATTACAATTTCGGTCAACGCTGTGAAGAAAATATGAATTCTTCCGAATTTGAAAACGTCCGACATCTCGCCCATGCCATCAAAGGCCCGGCGGGATCCATCGGCGCCAGAAAACTCCACAGTGCTGCCCACGATCTCGAGCAGGCCCTCTGGAACAGCGACAAACCAAACTATGACCAACTCTTCCGATCGTTTCAGAATGCACTTCAAGCTGTCATTCGGGATCTGGCTCCCATCATGAAACAGGCCGACAAAAACAAAGAAACGCCGCCGCCTGAATTTTCATATCTTGATGGGGATCTGGCAAAAGGCAAAGAGTTGCTGGCCGAACTGCACACGCGTCTGAAAAAAAACGATGCCGGAACCGTGGATATCCTGCCGGAATTCCGCCGCGCGCTGGCGGGGGAAGATTTGGCTGAAGAACTTTCTTTCCTCCAGGTGCAAATCGAAAACTTCGATTTCGACGAAGCTATGGAAACCCTGAAAAGAATCGAAAGCTGGTTGGAATCGGAAGAAGGCCCAGAAAATGACGCCGGAAAAGCCTCGAATTCTAATTGTTGATGATGAAACCTTCAATCTGCAGTTCCTGACGGAACTGCTCATCAACGATTACGACATCAGCCCGGTAAAGGACGGCAGGAAAACCCTGAAACTGGCGGATTCCCTTATGCCGGACCTCATCATACTGGATGTGGTCATGCCTGAAATGGACGGCTACACTGTGATCCGGGCACTTAAAGCCAACCATAGAACCCGGCATATTCCGGTCATCTTCCTAACCAGCCTGAACAGCGACCAGGACGAAGAAAAAGGGTTGTCACTGGGTGCGGTGGACTACATCAGCAAGCCTTTTCACCCGGCAATCGTCAAATCAAGGGTTAACAACATCCTGGAGCTGGTTCAGCATCGCAAACTGGTAGAAAAAATCGCCATGCTCGATGGATTGACGGGCATTCCCAACCGCCGGGCTTACGATGAGCGCCTTTTGAATGAATGGAAACGGGTTTGTCGAAGCGGTGAGCCTTTCTCCCTGGCCTTTCTGGACGTCGACTTTTTTAAGCATTACAACGACACTTATGGGCATGCCGCGGGCGATCAGGCCTTAAAAAAAATCGCCCTGGCCCTGACCCGGATACTGAAACGCTCATCTGATTTCGTTGCCCGTTACGGAGGCGAGGAATTTGCCCTGATCCTTCCAACCATTTCTTTTAAGGATGCCCAGGCTTTTGCTGAAGCGACCTGCCAGGAGATTCGCAACCTGGCCATGGTACACCCAACCTCCGAAGCCGAAAAAATCATCACCATCAGCATCGGCGGCGCGACAACCATGCACTGCAACTCCAGCCAACTGGACACTTTCACCGGCCATGTGGATAAAATGCTGTACCTGGCCAAAGAAAGACGTAATCGGGCCATCTGGAGCTACTTTAAACCACCCTGAAAAATTCGCTGGCTTCCTGGAGACGGATGCAGTCTTTTGTCCAGACTCTTGAATTTTCGGGGATATCCCCTTTCGGACGGATCACCCTGGCCGACAGGCCCCTGGTGGTTTATCAACCTCACCCAAACACCATCAATCCCATGGCTTTGGTGGGCTGGATTGAGACATGTTTTCCCGTAATTCCATAAAATAATGATCGTATTTCCCGCTTTCCTGCAAACGCAATAAACCTCGGTTGAATGCCTCCAAAAGCCGCACGTTCCGTTTGTTGGTTTTGTTTAATAGAAGATGCTCCCGGTGAAAACCCAAGGATTGTGGGTGGTGGGTAATGGCTTGAACCACAGGCGGGTCAAAAAGTTTCCGCAACTGAAAATAGCCGACATCCAGCAGCTGGGGAAAACAGTCTATCCGGTCGGAAACCAGCTTTTTAAAATTCTGCTCATCCGAGGGGACTCGTTCTATTTGAATCTTCCCTGCCTTCTCCGCTGCCAGAAATTCAGGCGTATACATATAGGCAAGGGTTCCCCCTAACCGATACGGTGCCAGGTCCTCAAGTTTTTGCCAGAAAAGGGGGCGTCTTTTCAGGTGGAAGAAAACCCAGGGCGCTTTCCAGACAGGATTGCTGGCAAAAAAGTACTCTTCCCGTTCCGGGTTACTCTCATAACCCACAACGCCATCCCAGTCACCACTCTGAGCCAGAATTAATGCTCTTTTCCAGGGGAAAAAGCCATATTCAACCGTGATCCCCTCCAACGCAAAAGCCTCGCTGACGATCCTCGAACCAACCCCGAAGTGGGGCAGGTTCTGTGAAAAATAGGGGGGCCATTCACCATTGCACAAACGAATTTTTTCCTCCGCCAGGCCCATCCCGGCAAAGGTATTCAGAAAAACGAGCGTCAGGCAAAATACGGTTGAAACAATCTTCATGAATCCTCGCCTTGACCTGAATGAAACCCGAAGCGTTTCGGGTTTGTGCTCCTGATGACCGGGACGGGGAACTCGATTTGCTGAAAAAACCACCCTTTCAAAAATTGCTTTTTGGGGACACCCCGGGAGAAAAAGCCCGTCGTTTTGCAGCTGTTGAAATGACCAAAGATAAGGCTGGGCAATAGGCGCCCCGCATCCCCATGTCTGAGGACTTTTAAAAAATCGAAGCGAGCCTTTCAAAGGATTGTTTGAGGCGGGAAGAAAGGGTCAAAATCATCCCTTTAAAAAGATTCAAACCAAGAGTGGGGTGATTCCTGACGATGTCGTCAAAGTTTTCACGGGTGAGAACCCCCAGTTGCGTATCCACATAGGCTTTGGCCGTCCAGGGCCTATTGCTTCCATCCAGCAAACTGGCCGCTCCAAGAATGGAACCGGTGGCATAAGCCCCGATAATGATTTCCTTACCGGGGAACTCGGTCTGTTTTTTCATGTTAATCCGGCCGTGAAGAATGAAGACCAGACTGTCGGAAGGCGCCCCCTCCTCCCACAAAACCTCACCGGCGGCGAGGTGGCGCCATTCCAGGTGGTCGAGGAGAAGCTCCTTTTCATCGTCGGAGAGAAAACGAAAAGGCTTCAACTCCTCCTTGGCATTATTAATTTGGTCGCGTAATCGGGTTTTCATTTCGATGGCTCAGGAGCAGGGGGATTTTTGAGTTCCTCGATTTTCTTTTCCATGCGGCTGAAAAGTCCGTCAAAACCTTCTTTGCTGACAATTTCTCCATAGGTGTTCCGATAATTACTGACCAAGCTCACTTCCTCGATAACCACGTCATAAACCCGCCACTCATTGCTATTTTTAGATAATTTATAGTCCACCGGGATCTGGGCGCTTTCGGTGACGATCAAGGTTTTTACCAAAGCCCGACCCTTTTTGATCTGTTCCTCGATATATTTGACATTATTTCCCGAATAAGTGCCGGTGTAAGCCTCAATTCGCCCCATATAAGTATTTTCAAGCAACTGGGTAAAAAGACCTATAAACCGCTCCTGCTGCTCGGGGGTCGCTTTTCTCCAGTTTATACCTAAAATCCACTGGGACATTAATTCAAAATTGAACCGCTGACGAATCAAATCGATAATCCGGCTTTTTCTCTCTTCTTTATCAATCTTCTTGTCATTGAGCGTATTAATTATCTGGTCAACATCTGTTTTCAACTGATCGGTCGCTTCACCGGCAAAAACATTCACAGATGAAAAACTGAACAGGAATAAAAGGAAAATAGCGAAAAAACTTTTTTGGGCTTTTAACATGACCTTATCTCCGGTTTATCAATGTTTTCGGGTTATGCCCTGGCTTGTCCCTTTGACAAATCCTGACGAAAACAGGGAAACATGTACAGAACGCTTATAATTCGAGGGCCGCCGGTGGTGGTGTTCCTCAAAATTTGGTCTGGGTTATTTATTGGTTAAAGCTTCACGCCTTTGAGCGTAGGCATTGCGAATGAACAGGTAAGGGTCCAGGGAGTCCTTTTTGATGCTTTCATAGGTATCCTTGTCCAGGGAAATGAAGTTTACCGTCTCATAGGCCTTTGCGCCAATCCGTTCGGGAAATTCCAGAAAATAGGCCATGGGGTCGAGAAATGAATCAGCCACAATGCCTACACCGTCACGCAAGCTGGAAGGTCCCAAAACAGGAATTACAAGATAAAACCCCTGACCCACCCCATAACGACCAAGGGTCTGACCAAAATCCTCCTCTTTTTTGTCCATGCCGAGAGTTTTGGCCGGATCGAGAAGCCCACCAACTCCCACGGTCGTGTTGAGGACCAACCGACCGAGCTCCCTTCCCGCATCCTTTATTTTAAGCTGCAGCAGGCAATTGGCAAAACGGATGGGCGTGGCAAGATTCGAAAAAAAGCGGGACACGGAGGTCCGGCCCTTTTCCGGGACCACCCTGTAAACCCTGGCAACAGGTTTCAGAAGGTAAAAATAAAGCTTGTCGTTAACCCAGAAAGAGGCACGGTTGAAAGACTCTATTGGATCAGCAATTTTAACCTGGGTACTTTCTTCCGCGAAAGGGTCGTCTTCAAAATTACCAAAACCCTCCTCCGCCTGCAGAGCACCAACGTTGGTCTCAATAGTGTTTTCAGTTCCTTCCGCAGCAAAAACCGGGGTCAGAAAAGAGAACCAGAAAATAATACCTGCCAGAAAAAAAAGAGCGGTTTGCCTCATAAGGGCCATTCCCATCATTTATCTTTTTCAAAAATATATTTACTGACCAGCTCTTCAAGGTTTATCGCCGATTCGGTTTCGATGATCTCCCCACCAGGTTCAATGTTCACGGGAGAACCGCCGGGAGAAATATTAATGTACTTATCGCCGATAATTCCTGCCGTTCGCACGGATGCAATGCTGTCTTCCTGAATTTCGACCCCCTTGTTGATAGCCAGCTGCACCCTGGCTTCATAATTTTTGGTGTCGAGAAAAACTTTTGCGACCTTGCCGACCTGAACGCCGGCAATCTCCACACTTGCACCTTCCTTGAGGCCGGAAATGGAATTAAAACTGGCTAAGACCGGGTAGGTTTTATCGCCAAAAAAGTTCAAATCCCCCAGCTTGACCGAAAGATAAGCAAAGCAGATAAATCCTGCCACCAGAAAAAGCCCTACTGCCGTTTCCACTTTAAAGCGTTTCATAAAATCCCATTTCCTCCTCTTCGCTTGAGTATATGGGGCCCATAGTTTCCTTGACGAAGTTTTTTATTTCCGGATGATCGGAAAGCTGAAAATCTTCTGGAGACATGCATCCCTGAACCTGTCCTTTTGCTACCAGCGCAACATAATCAGCCAGTTTAAATATTTTGGGGACATCGTGGCTGACAATGACGGCCGTATATTTCAGCTGTTGCTGAGTCCTGTAAAAAAGCCGATAAATCTCATTGCTCCGGCTGACATCCAGACCGGTGGTCGGCTCGTCGAAAAACACCACTTTCGGGTTGAGAACCAGAGCCCTGGCCAGTCCAACCCGCTTCTGCATTCCGCCGCTCAGTTGCGCGGGGAACTTTTCCCCTGCCCCCTGCAAATCCATCATGGCCAGCTTCTCCTCCACATTAACCCGTATTTCTTTTTCGGAGGCCTTGGTTCTCTCCCGCAGGGGAAGGGCGACATTATCAAAAACGGTCATGGAATCGAAAAGGGCCACATTCTGGAACAGGACACCGTAATTCTGGCGGACTTCCTTAAGTTCCCTTTTGCTTATTTTTGCCAAATCCTTGCCAAAAACCCTGACCTCGCCACGGTCCGGTTTCAAAAGGCCAAGCATGTGTTTCAAGAGAACACTTTTGCCTTGCCCGCTGGCGCCAACAATAACCATTGTCGTCCCTTCATGAATAGAAAGGTTAACTTTTTTCAATACTTGCTGGCTTTTAAAAGATTTATCTACGTCAATTAACTGAATCACTGCCGAACTGTTGCCTTTTTCCATTTAAGACTCTATTAATTTCATAATTAAAAGGACTGCTAATGCAAGCTGGACCTTATAGAAGAATCGCAGTGAGCAGGTAATCCCACACTAGAATAGTAACAGAGGAAAGAACAACCGCATTAGTGGTGGTACGGCTGACACCCTCGGCACCGAACCCACCGGAACGTTCATAATGGAGAAAATATCCCTTGGAGGTCGATATCCAGATAATTAAAAGACCGAACACCAGGGACTTCACGACACCCATATGAATGTCCTGCCATTCGACGCTCGAATACATGCCGTGGAAAAAAGCCCCTTCATTGACCCCGAAAAGTCCGACGCCGACCAGATAGCCACCGAAAATCCCTACCACATCGAAAATAAACGTCAGCAGAGGAACGGAAATTACGCCGGCGATAAACTTGGGCACCATGAGGAATTTATGAGGATCGATGGCCATGCACTCCAGGGCATCAATCTGCTCGGAATTGCGCATGATTCCGATTTCCGCGCAGATTGCCGAGCCGGCCCGGCCAATGACCATCAAGGCAGCCAGGACCGGCCCCAATTCACGAATAAGACTTAAAGCAACAGCCGAACCGAGGAATCCCTCGGAACCGAACTTTCTGAGAGTGTAATAGCCCTGAAGGGCGAGAACCATGCCGGTAAAAGCACCGGTAAAAAAGATGACGAAAATAGACCGGGCACCGATAAAGTGGACCTGGCGGACAATCGGTCCGATTTTGAAAGGAGGCCTAAAAACATTGACCAGGCAATTAAAGAGGAAAACCCCCATTCGCCCCGCCTGTTCAAGGTAATATAAAAAGTTGTCCCCAATTTTTTCAAAGAATCCAAACATGATTTCAATAATATCCGTCTGAGTTGAAAACCAAAAGAATTCGGTCAGAAAAAATCACCCACGTGGGTCGGCTTGAAAAACGACGGTGTGTTTCATCGTTTTTTGCAGGTAATCTGCCAAGTTTCGGAACAGAAAACGCTTCTTCCTGCGGAGTTTTCCGCAGAGGAGATTACCAAAATTTAGAGAAAAAATCCGTTGAAAAAGGGTTTTCCATTCCCAGCTAACGTTTTTCGGCAACCCAAAGAACCGGCGGGTTCTCCCGGTTCCAGGGTGCAAATTTCATCACTTGCCACTCTTTTTCCGTAAGAGAACGAAAAAACCGGGAAACTCCCTGTTCTTCCTCCCGCCCCCCAAAATGCCCCACATAGGCCACCACAGCAAGCCGCCCACCCGCCGCAAGCATGGTTTTGGACTGGCACAAAGCCACCAAGGTCGTCTCTTGCATGGTTGTCAAATTTTTGTCTCCGCCGGGAAGATAACCCAGATTGGCGATAATAGCTTTGACCTTTCCATAAACATAATCTTTGATGCGGTCATGACTGGCATGAATGAGATGTACGCCTTCGGCCGCAGTCAACCCATTGCTGAGACCGTCATAGAGAGAAAAACAGATGTTTTCCCTTCGCAGCAGCCAAGAAGTCCTTGCCAGCGCCTCCTCCTGGATGTCAAAAGAAAAGACTTTTCCGCGACTGGCGACTCGCTTGGCTAGAAAGAGCGTATCCTTGCCAGCCCCAGCAGTCAAATCCAGGGCGGTATCGCCGTCTTCAAGGACCTCGGACAGAAAAAAGTGCGACCAACCTACCAAGTCGGTGAGTTCCTTTTTCATACTTCCGACTCATCATCCGGCCCGTCCGGCAGGCTCTCCCCTGCCTCGCCCAACACTTTCAGTTTGGCCTCAATCATTTCCCGGTGGCTTAAGCGCATCAGCTTGGCTATCTTTCTGACCAGCGCCTCCTCGTATTTATCGACAACGCCATCCGCATAGACCACGCGCCAGATATTTTCCAAAATCCCGTTTTTTTCCTCAATCTGGAAATAACCATTGATCTCTTTGGCGAACTGGTAAAGATCAAAACTTTTATCACGGGCTTTTCGGGCTTTTTCAAGAAGTGAGTCCACTTGGCTTTCGGATTTTTCCAGGATGGTCCTCAACCCCTTTTTGACAGCGACCTCTTCCAAATGGTGAACCTGGGAATCCGCATGAGCTATTTCGAGGAGAAAGACGGCCGTGGCAACCGCCACGGCCTCCCCCCCGCTGGAAACCTCTGTATTATTAGAATTTTTCCCAATAAATTTGGAAAACAAATCCAACATTGCTCCTCCACTGTTATTCCCGCTTTGTTTCAGAACTCGTGACTGTTCAGTCCAGGACAGAAGGCACCCAGAGGGTTCATGCGGCCACTGGAATGGGTGGTGCGAACCTATCAGTCAACCAGATAAATAGTTACAAGGATAATTATTTTAACACACCAGTTTTCCCGTCTTTTGAATTTTATCCTTTTTTCGACTTGAAAACAGGCAAATTTTTTGCTAAATAAGTTATTAGCACTCACCGCCAATGAGTGCTAATAACTTATTAACAAAACATCTCGTGAAAGGGTTCCAAAAATGCACGACCTTACCGTTCCTGTCATGACGGACACCTTAGAGTTCTACATGAGCCAAGTCAAACAGTTCAAACTCCTCAGCCGCGAAGAAGAATATGACTTGGCTGTTCGTTACCATCGCCATGGCGACCTGGATGCGGCCCAGCACCTGATCTGCGCAAATCTCCGTTTTGTTGTTAAAATCGCCCATGAGTACCGCCGATACGGCCTGAAAATGCTCGATCTGATTCAGGAGGGCAATATCGGCCTGATGATGGCCGTTAAGAAATTTGAGCCTGAAAGAGGCCTGAGACTTATTTCCTATGCGGTCTGGTGGATCAAGGCATATATCCACAACTTTATCATTCGAAGCTGGTCCATGGTCAAGATCGGAACTACCCAGGCGCAGAAAAAACTGTTTTTCAAGCTGAACCAAGCCCGCAAGGCCTTTAACCAGATGGGTGAGAACAGCCCTGTTTCCAGCCTTGCCGATGAACTGGACGTACGGGAGGAAGAACTCCTGGAGATGGAGCAGAGAATCAGTGGCAGGGATGCGTCCATCGACATTCCCCTCACGGAGGGAAGCGACTACACCCTCTTGGATACTCTGCCCGACACCCGGGAAAATCAGGAAGACCGCTACATCAGAAACGAACAGGAAAAAAATTTAAGTGAAGGAATAAAATCCGCCCTCTCAACCCTCAATGAACGCGAGCGAAACATCGTTGAAGCGAGAATTTTATCTGAGAATCCCCTTACCCTCCAGGATCTGGCCGACAAATACCAGATCAGCCGCGAAAGAATCCGGCAATTGGAAAAAAATGCCTTGGAAAAAATCAAAACCGCTCTTCCTCCGCATATCAACAGCTTCTGAAAAGGGCAAAACCGTTTCGTGAGAAAGGTTTTTACGGCAAGTTATCGCTGAAAAACTGTTTTCAGAAAGTCCGGATAGCTCCATCAGCATTTACATTGCTATTCTCTTCCTGTAAGATGCCAAAATAAAACTTCGGGGCGTTGGTTATATGAAGAGATTTTCGGCGATTCTTTTGTTGATTTTACTTTGCGGCTGCTCCCTTATTAATCCTGAGCCCACCTATTACTCCACGGAAAACTACTTCAAACAAGGTGAGGAGTTCCTGGCCCAAGGTAAATACAAAGATGCGGTTAAAGCCTGGGAAAAAGTCCTCGAAGCCTATGTTTCGCCCCAGATGAACATGCTGGCCGAACTTAAAATCGCGGAAGCCCATTACCTGGCGGGGGAATACGCCGAGGCTGCGGCGACTTATGAGAATTTTCTAAAGAAACACCCCGAAGAAAGAAGAACCCCGGATATCATTTACCAGCTCGGCATGTCCTATTATCAGCAGAGGCTGGCCTATGATCGGGACCAGACCGCCACCTTCAATGCCCTTGTAACTTTTCAGAGCCTGGTGCGAAACTTTCCAAACAGCAACAAAGTTTCCACGGCTGAGCAGAAAATAGCCGTATTACGGGCGGAGATGGGCGAACATGAGTTTTATGTTGGGAAATTTTACTTCCGCACCAAAAAATACCATTCGGCCATATCCCGCTTTGAACAGCTTCTTCAAAACTACCCCGACTATCCCGAACAGGAGAAGGTTTATTTTTATCTTGGACGGGCTTTCTTTAAAATCGAAAACAGCAAAAAGGGTGCTGAAGCTTTCAACACCCTTTCGAAAAATTTCCCCAGTAGCCCGTATGTTGCCAAGGCTAATAAATATCTTCCCTATAAGTGAAAATTTCCGGCTGACTTGGGTCGGATAAAAATTCTCCCGTCTCGAAAATTCAGCGCGTTCCCGCCAAATCTTTCAGAATGAAAAGCGCCTCCTGCACATAGGGGTCCTGAGCGAGCTGTTCAGCCATTCCCTGCTTCAGGGTCGGGCTTGGGGAATGGCTCGAAAGCCCTTCCCGGACAACAAAATCCCCGGAAACTGCTTCCTCCCGCCCTGACAGCTCGGCAAGTTCCGCCTGTTCTCTCCGAAAAATGTCAAATTCGAGAGATCTGAGCGTACTGGCAATCTTTCTTTTTTCCAGTTCGATATCCTTGCGAATTTTTGAAAAAGCAGGAGACCCGCCAATCCTCCCCTCGCTTTTACGGCGCAGATTGTCCAGGTCCGCATTCTCCGGCTTTGGCCAGACCTGGTAATCGATGGCTTGAACCCTGTCCCAAGGGAGAGAGTAATCCAGATATTTCTCACCGCTTTTAATGGGCATCAGCCGGTCGGGAAGAATGATGTCCGGGATAACTCCCCGGTACTGGGTGGAGTCCCCGCTGATTCGATAAAACTTCTGGATCGTGACCTTCAAAGCACCGAGTGGTTGATACTTGGCTATTTTGCGGGAAAACCCCTGGTCGAGATCAATAAGCGCCTGTACGGTCCCCTTGCCATGGGTATGTTCGCCACCGACAATGATCGCTCGCCGGTAATCCTGCATTGCTCCAGCCAGAATTTCCGAAGCCGACGCGCTGAACTTATTAACCAGAATCACGAGAGGCGCTCGAAATTCTATGGAAGCCACCTGGTCCGAAAGGACTTTGACGTCCCCCTCGCTGTCCTTGACCTGAACAACCGGCCCGGACTCAATAAAAAGACCGGCAATATTTACCGCATCCTGGAGGGCTCCCCCACCATCATTGCGCAAATCCACGACGAGACCCTGGATGCCTTGGTCTTTGAGGCCACGTAACGCCGCCTGAAAATCATCCGTGGAATTACGCCCCGTCTTGCCCTGCTCAGACAAGTGGAGGTCGCGATAAAAAGTCGGAATATAAATATATCCGTAGCGTGCACCGTTCCCCTTGGCTTCAAGACAGGCGGACCTGACAAAGGTGTCCTCGATTTTTACCACGTCACGAATGATGGGAACCACCTGGATGCTGCCGTTCGGCTTCTGGGTGGTCAAGCGCACTTCCGTGCCTTTTTTTCCGCGGATCAGCTTCACCGCCTCGCGCAACCGCATTTCCGTAACATCAACCGGTTCGTCCCGCCCCTGGGCAACCTTAAGGATGATGTCTTCTTTTTCCAGCTGTCCCTGCCGGGCGGCGGCACTCCCCGGAATAATCTCCACCACTCTGATGAAGCCGTCCTTTTCGCGGAGGCTGGCCCCAATCCCTTCCAGCGAGCCCTTCATACTGATATCAAAATCCTCTTCCATATTTGGATCGAGATAGTTGGTATGAGGATCAAAGGCCTTCGCAACAGCATTGAAATAAAGAGAATAAAAAGACCTCAATTCCTGGCGTGAAATTCTGGTAAAAAGGCTGCGGAAACTTTTAAAAGCTTTTTCCCTGGCTTCCTGCCAAAGTTTTTTTTCCTCTGCAGCTGAAACCGCTTTGCCCTTTGAAAAGCCGTTTTTATCCAGAAAATCAAGGTAATTTAATTCAATCTGGTACTTAAGAATTTTACGCCAACGGTCTTTCAGCTCTTTATCATTTGCACAAAAAGCCCTCTTTTCCGGATCGATTTCCAAGCTTTCCCGGGCAGAAAAATCAAAGGGCTGATTATACAGGCTGTCAACAATCTTCCGCACCGCTGCAATTCTCAGCTCCATCAGATGGAAGGTAGTTTCAGGAAGATCGATCTGCCCCAGAACCATTTCATCGTCAATCAAATTTTCGAAATCCTGAAGCCTGGCAACGCTTTCAGTTGTCAAAAAACGTTTTTGGAAGTCCACCTGTTCAAGAAAAAGTTTGAACGCCGCCGAGGAGAATTCATCGTCAAAGGATTTCTTGCTGAAATGATGCCTGGAAAGATGCTGCCGGATGATGAAACTGAGGACCCGGCCACGCTCCGCCTCAAACTGGGATAACTCTTCCTGGGCAAAACCTTGGGGCGAGATAAATACCAGTCCCAAAAATAGGCTAAGGCACCCAATACTTTTCAAAAACCAGCTACGCATATCATTCCTGTTCTAGACCGGGTTATTTTCATGGAGACTTCTGGTTAAACCGTCAATTGCCCACCATCTCAAAACGTGCTCGTTGCTTACTCTAAAATACACTTCCAGCTAGCCTGCGATGCCTGTCGCCGGGTTGGTCTGAACCACCACAAACCAAACCCCATGAATAAACCGGCCAGGAGAAAATCTTTCCGGCAGACTTAGTAATGAATATTTCCAAACTAAAGCGCTAACCCTGGAAGAAGAAATTTAAAAAAATTTATTATATCATCGTTTGAATTTTAACGCTAAACCAACTTATCGGGATTGATGCCTTTTTGTTGCAAGCAAGAACTTTACCAGCAATTTTAATTATGAAATCAACAGAGAAAATCCTGACAAAACCCTGATAGCGTTTTTTCCAAAAAACCCGCAGCGCCGATGATGGGGAAGCGAAAACTTCTAAAGCGGGATGAACAACTTTTTTAGAAACAAATGAACCGGCCCGCGTTCTTCCGGGCCGGTTCATTTGAAATGACTCTGATTCAGCAGCAATTTTCAGTTAATGGTCACAGACATTCGTCCCGACTTGAAGGGTTCCGCCTAAATAGTGACCGACAATTTCCTCGGGGGTCTGTGAAGGGGCGCCGACAACAACACGGATACCCTGTTGTTCAAACAGGCTCTGGGCTCTCTGCCCCATGCCACCGGCGATAATGACCGTGGCACCTTTATCCGCCAACCAAACCGGAAGCAGGCCCGGTTGGTGAGGAGGGGCGTCGATAATATCGTGTTTTATGATGCTTTTATTTTCAGGGTCAGCGTCAATCAAAGCAAAATTTTCACAGTGACCGAAATGAAGTGACAGTTTACCGTTGGCGAGGGGAATAGCAATCCTCATGTTTTGTTACCTCCTGGAATATTTTTGATTAGGTTTTTGCACCAAGGAATAAAGAATTTCAAATGGCGATACCATGTGAACCGGCAATCAGTTGAAGCCGGCTCCAAAGATTACGAATGTCATCCGCCGAGGCCGTTTCAATTTCCACTACGGCTTTTTCCTGGATCTGGGCGAAGGTGACGGCACTGTCGTAACGAACCCTCCCCGCAACAGCTGCTGCCACCCCTCTGGCTTTGGTTTCAATCCTTTCGGTCATCTCGGGATTCAGATCCCATTTATTGACACAGATTGCGGTGGGTATACCGAAATGCCGGGTCAGCTTCAAGACCCGATCCAGATCATGTTCACCGGACAGGGTCGGCTCGGTCACTACAAGCACCAGGGAAGCTCCCGTCACCGAGGCAATGACCGGACAACCAATTCCTGGAGGGCCATCGACAATGATCAGAGGAATTTTTTTTCCCCGGGCAATTTGTGCTGCTTCGCGGCGGACGGTGGAAACCAGCTTACCGGAGTTTTCAGCCCCGATTCCGAGACAGGCATGGACCATGGGACCTTTCCGGGTCCTGGACACATACCATTCGCCACAAACCCGTTCGGGAAAATCGATGGCTTGGGCGGGACAAAAATGAACACAGACTCCACAACCTTCGCAATGGGCCTCATCCACATAAAAGCGGGCTTTCCCATTGCCCCCTCTTTCACGGGCAATGCCCCCGAAGCGACAATACTGCAGACAGGTGCCACAGGAATCACAATCCTCCTGGCGAATAACAGCCTCACGCCCAGCAGTAAAAACGTGAGTTTTTTCAATTTCAGGCGTCAAAACCAGATGCAGGTCCGCCGCGTCAACATCACAATCAGCCAGAACCGCTTTTTCGGCGAGCATAGCCAAAGAGGCCGTAATACTGGTTTTCCCAGTCCCCCCTTTGCCACTTATAATCACCAATTCGGAAGGTTCGGCTTCCGGTGGAAACTTTTTGTCATTCATGACGTGCAATCCAGGCGTCAACCGCCGCAGGGAAGGTCAGACCCGCAACAGGTTTCACCAGACTCTGCTTTGGGACAGGAAAATTTTGAAGCACCCCCGCAAGAGGAACCGGGTTTGAGAATAAATCCGCTCCCCCCGCTGATTCGAAGCTCCACCTCGCCCCGGCATTCAGGACATTCCTTGATTTTTTCATCTTTTATGGATTGACGACGCTCGAAGTTGTATCCGCAGACTTTGCATTCATATTCGTAGGTGGGCATTTTTATTTCACTCCTTGAATCATGTTGGATATGGTGTCACGCAACCCCCGAAAGCAACCGCCGTAGGCGGGTAATGCATCAACCATAAGAACTCCCTTGGAATAGGCCTCGGCAATACGCCGGTCATCGGGAATTTCGAGCAGCACAGGCACCTTCATTTCCTGGCAGAAATCGGCGACCCGGTTGTCCCCCATGCCGGCCCGGTTTATGACCACACCAAAAGGGATGTTGAGCTGCCGAACCAGCTCCACGGCAAGTTTGAGATCGTGGAGACCAAAAGGGGTCGGTTCCGTCACCAGAGCCACGAAATCACAATCACGCATGGTAGCAATGACAGGACAGGACGTGCCGGGGGGGGCATCAAGAATCACCACAGCGGCTTTTTCCGTGTGATTTTTGACCGCCCGGATCAGAGGTGGAACCAAGGCAACACCGATATCGAGTCGCCCCTGAACAAGAGTCACCTCATCCACTTGACCAATCTCCACAACTCCGATGCGCTCCCCTTTTTCGGTAATGGCCTGCCGGGGGCAAACTTTCGCGCAACCGCCACAGCCGTGGCACAGTTCCGGGAAAACCAAAGGCTTGGTTTTCAAGGCCACGATGGCATTAAAAGCGCAGATCCGACTGCACTCGCCACAGGCATCACAAAGTGCCTCGTTCACTTCTGGAACGGGAATGGTGACAACTTCGGTCCTTTCAGGTTTATGGGGGAGAAAAACATGACAGTTCGGCTCTTCCACATCACAATCCAGGAGCCGAACAGGGGCACCCCAGGTTTTGGCAAGGTTTAGGGCAACCGTGGTTTTACCGGTTCCGCCTTTCCCCGAGGCAATGGCGATTTTCATTCGAGGGGACCTTTATTCTGGGGATTAAGCCTTTTCCCGCGCCGCTGCACCTCTTCCTCATCAAGTTCATCCTGCCAGCCGCAACGGGGATCCAGAACCTTGTCGAATTGCTCGCAGTAAGGCTTGATGTCAAGGACCGCCGTTCCGTCAAGGATGTCGACACCGATAATATCCAGTACATTACCCCTTATCTCTTTCAGCTTAACAATGCTGAGGCCGATGGGGTTGGGACGACAGGGCGCTCGGGTGGCAAAAATGCCGTGTTTCACATTCTCCAGAAAAGGCTTGACGCACAGTTTCACTGTGGTGGCCTTGTGAAGATAATACAACACGAAAAGATGGGAAAAACCATCCAGATCTTTGAGGCCGGGGGCAAATTCTTCCAAAATTTCAATAGTACCTTCGCTGTCGTTGTCGAAAACCGGCTGAATCGGCGTCGTTTCCGGGTCTTTATAGGGGCTGTGAACGTAACCGATCGGTTTGTAATAGATCTGATCCGCGGAAAACTTCCCATCTCCCTGGTTGGTAAAAAAGGAATCCTGATCCGGCGAATCCCATCCTGATTTATCATCCATCATATTTGCATCCCTTACCAGTGTCCTGCGACATCAGCGGAAGCTGCTTGGGTCAACTTTCCTGCCTTCAATTCGGCGAGAGCCTCGGCAACACTACCTGCCTCGGTATTGTACACGGCAATTCCGGCAACCGCAAGAACACGAAAGGCCTTGGGACCGCAATGTCCCGAGATAAGGGCATCGGCACCCAACTTGACGATCTTTTCCGCAGCCTGGATTCCGGCCCCCTGGACGGCATTGAGGTTGGGTGAGTTATCTGTAACCTCAAAGGTTTGACTCTCCTGATCGTAAAGGATGAAATAAGCAGCCCTCCCAAAACGAGGGTCAAGCGGTGAATCAAGGGTTTGGCCGGTTGCGGTGACAGCTACTTTCAAAGTTTCCCTCCTCAGAGTTTCCCAAAACCGAAAACTGGGGCTGAAGCCTCATTCAGGCTTCAGCCCTTAAAATACCTTATTAGATAATTGGATTATCGACTACTGCTCCTCCGGTTTTGCGGAGGAAATTTCACTCAGGCGCCTTTTTATTCTTTCGAGTTCAAACTGAAGTCCCTGTACTTCCTGCTCAAGCACCCGCCTTTCGGTATCGGGGCTTAACTCTGCCGGTCCCGATGCAGCGCCACCCCAACCACCCCGCACCCAGCCGGGCAGCCCCGTGGCACGAAACCAGTTCCGGCAGCCGCGCCCGCCATACCCCATGCCAGGGCCAAAACCACCGCCAAAACCTCTGCCTGGGCCAGGACTCATATACCCCGGCATATTATATCCTGAGCAGACTCCGGCGCCCCGGCCTGTTCTTGCTCCCATTCCCAATGGTCCCGTTCTATCTCCACCTGGCATCTTGACCTCCATTCCATTATCTTTTCGTTTTTTTGCCTCTCGGCGCTTCTTCTTGACCGGCGCGACACCTTTTGCGCCGGCCACAACAGCCAGGCATGGCATAGCATGAATCATCCAACGAGCCTTTCAACCAGGCCTGAATCACTTCCATGCCACCGCCGGATATAAAAGGGATGACTTGAATTTTGCGAGCGGTCACCATGTGCTGGACCGGCCGGGATATGGCTCCGCAAATCAAGACCGAAACCCCCATCTCTTGGAGTTGAAGGGCCTTAACGGATGGATCCCCCGGCTCGATATTCGTTTCAGAAACAGCGACAACGCGACCCGCATCGACCTCGGCCACACAAATTTTTCTGCAAACATCAAAAAGAGGAGCGATCCTTTCGTTCCAGACCGGCATAGCCACTTTCATGATCCCAATCCTGACCCTCTCAAATTATGAGATCAATATTAGCAACGGCTGTACCAGCTCTGAGCCTTTCGCCTTCCGGGCAAAAAACCGTTTAAAACCAGAAGCTTGAAGTGAGGGGAAAAACCAGAGCCAAAGATTGAGTTGCATTATTGCAACCAAAAACAATAAACCGGGTTTCAGGATTGAGACTTTCTGATCCGGCTCGAACGACCGTCGCTGCCGGGCGGGTTAATTCCCAAAGCTCTCATTTTGCGGAAAAGAGTACTTTTGTGAATTCCAAGCTCCCGTGCAGCAGCAAGACGATTGTTCCCGTTGCGCTGGAGAGCATCGCGGATGGCCTGAGCTTCGACCAGATGCCGGGCTGACTTGATGTTCTCACCGAATTCCAAAGCAGGGGCGCGAGCGGTTAATTCTTCCGGCAAATGGCTGGGTTTGATCCGGCCTTCGCTGCAAAGAACAAAGGCGCGTTCAATGACATTTTCAAGTTCCCGGACATTTCCAGGCCAATCATGGGCCATGAGAAGCGCCATGGCTTCCGGAGTAATGCCACTGATTCTTTTTTGTTGAATACGATTGAAGCGGGCAACAAAGTGATCAACCATTAGAGGAATATCCTCTTTGCGACGCTTCAGGGGCGGCAGGTCGATACGAATGACGTTGATCCGATAAAAGAGATCCTCCCGGAAATTTCCTTTCTTTACCTCTTCGGCCAAGTCCCGGTTGGTAGCCGCGATAATGCGGGCAGCGGTCTTTTCCGAGCGAATCGAGCCGAGGGGTTCGAAAACCCGTTCCTGTAGAACCCGCAACAGACGCACCTGCAGGGCCGACGAAACCTCGCCGATTTCATCCAGAAAGAGGGTCCCGTTTCCGGCAAGGGCAAAGCGTCCCGGCTTATCTTTGGTAGCGCCGGTAAAAGCGCCGGCTTTGTAGCCGAAAAGCTCGGATTCCAGAAGGGTGTCGGGAAAAGCACCGCAGTTGACCGCAAGGAAAGGCTGGCTCTTGCGTGGGCTCAGGTCATGAATCGCCCGGGCAAGAAGTTCCTTGCCGGTCCCGGTCTCTCCTTGGAGAAGCACGGTCGTGCCGCTGGCCGCGGCCGCCGGAATAATCTCGAACACCTTGTGCATGGACTGACTGCGGCTGACCAGATCACCAATTTGGAAACGGCCCTCCAACTCTTTACGCAGCTCTTCAATCTCACTCAGGTCACGGAAGGTTTCAGCGCCACCGACTATCCGGTTATTTCGATCGCGAAGGACGGCCGTGGAAACGCTGATGGGGATGCGCCTCCCCTCCCCATCGACGATAAAACACGATTTATTGATTACCGGCCGACCGGTCTTGAGTGTCCGGCGCAGAGCGCAATCCACCTCGCACATGCTGGAACGGAAAACCTCCGAGCAGCTTCGACCAATGGCTTCAGCACGGCGAATCCCGGTGATTTCCTCCGCCGCCCGATTGAAAGAGGTGATGTGCCAATCAAGATCGACAGTAAATACCCCGTCGGAAATGCTTTCCAAAATGGCTTCCGTAGGGTTTTCCAGAGAATCTATCTGTTTTTTGTTTTTGCTTCTCATATATCCGCTATTCGCCGGCAAAGACCTTTGTCTAATATTGGCAAGGACAAATGATTGTTGTCAAACGCTTTTTCTGACGGTTTCCGACATTAGAAAAAACAAGCCCCGGGGATCATCCCCGGGGCTTGCCATCTTCGGAAACAGGGAGAGCATTTTGGGAAAACCGGTCGAGAAAAGTTCGATATTTCCGAAGAAACGTGATGGAACACCCACAAATGTGCCATTCTATAACTTAGATAGGGGGTCCAAGCAGAAGAGGCACCATGTTATGAGCGTACCATTTTAAGAGGCAAGCCTCGTGCCAGATTCACCATCCCCGGAGATTCGCGAAAACCCAATATTTAACAACTAGTTAAGATGACGAAAAAGTTTTTTTTAAAAAAAGGAGTTGCAAAAGTGGGACATTTTTTAAATTTTAAGTTGCATTTTCAAGACCCTCGGTTGATTGCCCTTGTACCAGCAACGAATCAAAAGCCAGTAAGAAGGAACCTGTACCGCCCCGCTATTTCAATGATGAACCCGCAGTTCCAGAGACTTTTTCAAAGCCTGTTCAAGATGTTCAAGGCCATCTTCCCAACGAATCCAACAGCTGAGATATTTATAACGCGGATAGCTCCTGAGATTATAGGCATACTCATAAGCCTTTTCGTGAGAAGAATCAATGGTCCATTCGTTGGTCTGGGGATGGTATTGAATCCGAGCAAGCGGCTTTCCTTTCCAACGGATCATGTACCCGTTTTCTCCGGAAAAGACGGTCACCTCTCCGCCCCTTTTATTAAAAAAAGCGAGTATTTGGGCAAGAGTAAAAGGGTTGGGATGCCGACTTTCGGCAGATGCCATCTTCCCTCCTTTCTGCCATACTGCAAAGCAGGCAGGATTTGTTTTGTTGGTTTAGCGAACTGTTAATTAATTGTCAAAAAGACTGAAAACAAGTTTACAGCAAGGTTTTTGAAAGCAAATCAGGAATTTTCTGCTCCGTAAATCTAATCAATACTCTGCCCGGGATATCCTCGGAATGTTAAATTTTTGTGAAAACAGCCTTTTCAGGGGAAGGTTGCGGTTTGGACATTTCCACTCGCCGGATGCCCTGATCATTGAATTTCCACAATGTGGCCAGGGAGACAATCGCGCCCACCAGAGCCAGAAACATGTCCGATTGGGTATCCCAAACATATCCCTGGGTGCCCAGAAAATCCTCCGCCGCTTCTCCCGAAGCCAAGGCCACCCACCACTCAATGAGTTCATAAAAAGCGCTGAAGGCAAGGCAAATTGAAACCACGATAAAAGAGAGCCAAGCGCTCCCCTTGAGGGGAGACTTCCGGACAAGGATCTCCCGCACGATCAATGCGGGAATAAAGCCTTGGGCAAAATGGCCGACTTTATCGTAATGATTGCGGCTTAACTCAAAAGTCTCTTTCAACCAATCAAACCAGGGAACCAGAGCATAAGTATAACGGCCGCCAATCATGAGAATCACCGCATGAACCAGGACCAGGACGTAAACCAGCCGGGAAAATCGGAATTTCCGGTAGGTCAGGGCAAGGACCGCGAGGCCGATCAGGGCAGGAGCCACTTCCAATATCCAGGTAAAACGATCATAAGGATTAATGCCCGACCAGAGAAGCACAATGAAAAAAACCATTAACCAGGCGGCAATGAATTTTTTTTCCCCGTTCATGGATAACACGTTTTTCTCTCTTTAACTGTCAGGACCACAAGGCTGTCAAAAATTATGCAGAAAAATTTGCGTCGGCAGGTTTTTTATCCAATGCATTTCTGCCTAACGACTACGAAGCTTGGAAAGCAACCGGAGGATCTCCAGATAGAGCCAGATCAAGGTGACGATGAGGCCGAAAGCCGCGTACCACTCCAGGTACTTGGGAGACCGGCCGTCCCCCCGCTCGATAAAATCGAAATCGAGAACCAGATTCATAGCGACGATCACCACGACAAAAAGGCTGAACCCAATTCCGACAATTCCGCTTTCATGAATATAAGGGAGCTGCCAACCGAAAAAAGAACCTACAAAACCGACCAGGTATAGCAATGCAATTCCGCCGGTGGCAGCGACTACGCCCAGGCGGAAATTTTCAGTGACACGGACCAGCCCCGATTTATAAACCAGGAGGAGACAGAAAAGTGTGCCGAAAGTCAGCGCAACGGCCTGCAGCACGATACCGGGATAACGCATTTCGAAAACAGCCGAAATGCCGCCCAGGGCCAAACCCTCCAAAACCGCATAGACGGGCGCCAATACGGGTGACCAGGCAGGCTTGAAAACAGTGACCATGCCAATAAGAAAACCACCGATTACTCCGGTCATCAGCCAGGAGTAAATTACCTCCGAACCCTGATTGTAAAACAGGTTCCAGGTGTAGCCGGCGCCGATCACCACAAGAGCCAGCAATATTACTGTTTTATTTACCGCTCCCTGCAGGGACATTACCTCTACACCTGGGAGTGCCTGAGAAAACACCCTTTCTTTAAGGATCGGATTAGTTGTGCGCACATGACCTCCTCGGGTCAGACGTTTAAACTATTCTGAAGACCATCGACATTTTTGAGGAAACAAACCTACCAACCGGTAAATAGGTTCTAATTTAGAACGCTGAAAGCCCATTGAAAACCTTTCCTTACTTTCCCTTTAAATGCGTGTTCCTTTTCCCAACGATCACAAAAAGGAAAAGGCGGAACAGAAAGCCATCAGAAAAAGATTATCAGGGGAACCCGGCAGTGCCCGAGAAGAAAAAATTTTTTTTAAAACACCACAAAAAAGAGTTGTTGGTATTACAGCTAAAGGTTTTACAAATGGGTGCTTTTGGCGGTCCGCAGCTCAGACCAGGCTGGAAAAATATTTCCAGATAAGCTCTTCAAAAAAACTATTCTATGTTAGCATTGTTTCAATATTTGCCCAAAAATTAAAAAACAAAAGGAATCGACTATGGCTGATCCGAGCCTGAATTTTGATATCAAGCGCCTCGGCGAGTGCTGTTATCCGTCCCCTATTAAAGAATTTCGTTTTGTCGGGGAAGATGAGCGTCTTCTCTTTCATGCCCGGCCGAAAGAAGTAAAAGCCTTTTTCGAAGCGGGTCTTGAGCCTCCTTCCATGGAGTTGGCCGGGCCGCGGGAGAAGATATTTTTCGACCCTTCCCGCTTGGTTTGCGGGATTGTCACCTGTGGTGGCCTCTGTCCAGGCCTCAACGATGTCATCCGGGCGGTAGTGTTGGGACTCCATCACCATTATGGGGTAAAAACCATATTCGGCTTCCGTTACGGTTACCGTGGTTTGGCAAAGCGCCACGGCATCCCACCTCTCAACCTCACCCCCGAGCTGGTAAGCGCCATTGACAATATGGGAGGGACGATACTCGGTTCTTCCCGGGGACCTCAAGACCCGGCTGAAATGTTGGATTATCTTGAGGAACTGCAAATCGGCGTCCTTTTCACGCTGGGCGGAGACGGAACCCTCCGGGGTGCTCACAAAATTGCCGAGGAAGCAGGGCGCCGCAACTATCCATTAAGCGTTATTGGCATTCCCAAAACAATTGACAACGACATATCCTTCCTTCAGAAAACATTCGGCTACGAAACCGCAGTGGCTGAAGCCCAGAGAGCCATTTATGCTGCCCACTCCGAAGCCGTAGGGGCCCCCAACGGGGTTGCGCTGGTGAAGCTGATGGGTCGCGACTCGGGCTTCATCACCGCCGGGGCCGCATTGGTGGAGCCGGACGTCAATTTCTGTCTTGTCCCTGAAGTCCCTTTTTCTCTTGAGGGGTTTCTGAAAAGCCTTCAGAAACGGCTGGAACAGAGGGGGCATGCGGTCATAGCCGTAGCTGAAGGTGCCGGGCAGGACCTTCTCAAATCGGCCGAGGAATATGATGAATCTGGAAACCTGAAGCATGGGGATATTGGAATCTTTCTGCGGGATGCCATCAAAAAATACTTTTTCGGGATCGGTATGGAGGTCAGCGTCAAATATATCGACCCAAGCTACATCATCCGAAGCGTCCCAGCTAATCCCCATGATTCGGCTTTCTGCCTGATGCTGGGCCAGAACGCGGTTCATGCCGCAATGTCCGGCCGGACCGACATGGTTGTCGGTTTCTGGAATCATCGTTTCACCCACGTACCCATTGCTTTGGCGGCATCCGAAAGGAAAAAGCTGGATACTGAGGGACTGCTTTGGGGGAGCGTGCTGGCCACTACCGGTCAGCCACATCGGATGTAAAACATTAAAACAAAAATTTTAGCTTCGCAAATGATGGATTAAAGACAGGACAAAAGTTTGGAGGAGGGAAGTGCGGGCTCAAGCACGGACACTTAGCAACTGTCCTTGAATTTTGAAATCGGGCTGTTCCGGATTGGATTCCTTATTATTTTGAAACACGTCATTTTCCCCGGTATTTTCCTCTACGAGAGCACTTTTAAAATCATTCTGTAAGCTTTCATTCTTTTCAGCGGCGATTTTCATTCTTGCTTCAGCAGCCATCTGAGTTGCTCGGCCTGCAATAGCCCGATCCGCAGAAGACGGATTTTGCGGAGCAAGCGCTGCTCTCTTTATTAAATCCGCCTTTTCCAGCGTTCTGTCCGGATCTCCGGGAACCTCTGAGACGTCTATATTCACTTTTCCTTCAACCGCATAGCGGCGACCGTCCGGCCCCTCTTGATAACTTAAACGTGGAGGACCGGCAAAACGACCACCAACCGCGGCATGAGCCGCTTCATGGGCGCGCACTTCCCGATCACGGGCAGAAAGATCGCGCAATTTTTGTTGTGCTTCTGCACTTAACGTCACTTTATCCTGGACGCGGCCAGGCGTTTCACTGCGACCTTCAGACCCCGAAGCGTTTCTTTCAATACTCCTGTCTTCCCGGGTGCTGTCCGGACGCTGCTGCCCAACGCCCATGTCAGGCTTCTGCCAACCTTGGGAAACATGTGTATAAACTGAAATGCCGTCCATTCAGAGTTCTCCTTTAAGCCTCTAAATTTAAAGCAAATTTTATTCCATCAAATTCAGGGGAAAGGGGGTTGTAATTTTTCTCCCAGGTCTGCACTGAGCAATGCCTTAATCTCTCTTACTCGCCCTTCAGAATAATTTTCTCTTTCCTTCGCTCCCCAAACAACCCCGGGCCAGCAATAATCGGAAGGGTCACGCCCGACAATGTGTACATGAAGTTGGCTGACAACATTTCCAATAGCAGCAACATTGAGTTTGGAGACCTTGAAGTTCTCTTTAATAAACTTCGAAATCGTCCTGATTTCGGCAAGAAGAATCGCCAAAGTATCATCTCTCAGTTCGAAAAGCTCCTTTGCTGCCGTCCTGGGCACAAGAATAAACCAGGGAACCAGAGAATTGTTCATCAGCAGCAATGTGCTGAACTCAAGCTCCCCAAGCACAAAACAATCCTTTTCCAGTTGCGCATGAATGACGAAATCTTCCATATTTTTTCTCCTCCACAAAACCAATCATTTGGCCCCGTGACTTGGGATTTCACCCTCGAATCGACCTACTATTCCTTTCCGGGTGTCGACAGTTCGACACCAATCTAAGGCCAGCAGCTATCAACCCCCGAGGAATTAAAGCATGGAATGGTTTATTATCAATTGACTGGGGGAATTAAACGGCAAAGCAGAAACCGCAACAGGCTTCTGCTTTTAAAAAAAGGGGTCCAGAATTAAAGCCGAGGGGGGGTAAAAAAGCCGCCTCAGTTGAGGCGCCTTTCGGGACCGATATAGTTTATCTTGCCCATGCCCCGAATCGGGTCGCGACCAATGGTAACCCATCCCGTGGAACGATGAAATTTAAGGATTTCACCGGCTTGAATGTGCTCTTCCAGAAGATACTCTTTGATCATGTCAAATTTGTTATCTTTTTTCAGAACGCGAATCAACATTGCAATATCCTCCCACAACATTCCATCTACAAATAATTAAAAAGCATTTCCCTTAATGTTGACATTCTACCGGATGATTTTAGGTCCCCCAAGATATTTTTTCAAATTATTTTTTCTGAAAATCATCAGTGGTGGCCAAAGAAGTCCATAAGCCGGGTTCTGTTCCTTCCGCCGGTTACCCGACGGGAGGCGATGATCATTCATCTAGGATTGCCATTGCCGACAACCTCAAGCGGCCTGACCCGGAAGCCTCGGACGGGCCACCCTCAAACGCTTCCCTATTTGGCCTTGCTCCGGATGGGGTTTACCAAGCTTCCGGCGTCACCGCCGGAACTGGTGAGCTCTTACCTCGCCTTTTCACCCTTACCCCTCGGGGGGCGGTATCTTTTCTGTGGCACTTTCCCTAGGGTCACCCCCGGTCCCCGTTAGGGACCATCCTGCCCTGCGGAGCCCGGACTTTCCTCTCGCCTGCATTAGCAGGCCAGCGATCATCTGTCCTTCTTCAACCACCTTTCGGCCTGACACTGATGATTCTGCTTCATACGATATCCGAAAAGCTCTTATTCGGTTTCTTCAGCTTTGACAAACAAAAATCGATTGCAGTGGGGACAGCTTTGAACATCCTTGCTACTGAAAAGGCTGTTGAAAAACTGGGGTGGCAAGCGCATGTTGCAGCCGAGACAGGCGCCGCCTTTGGCTTCCACCACGGCAACACCACCGCGCTGTTCAATTAAAATCTGATAACGCCTTCTCAGCGACGAAGGAAGCTTATTCAGCAGCATTTCCCGATTTTTGGTTTTAACACTCAGGCTTTGATCAAAGTCCTCCATCTGGGGAGATATTTCCGCCTGGCGCTCCTCGACTTTGCCGCGAACTTCATTTAAAGTGTTTTCACTTTCTTCCTTTTCACGAATAACCGCCTCAATATCGCTGTCTTTTGATTTGATTTTTTCCTGGACCTCGTGGTTGGCCTTTTTGGCGGCATCGATCTCTTTCATGACTGCCATGTATTCCTTGGGAGTACGAATCTCAGGGAGTTTCTTTTCCGATTTTTTGATTTTATCCTGTCCCTGGGCAATAAGCTCCTGCAGCTCCCGTTTCTCTTTTTCGGCCACTTCCAGATCAAGGGTAAGTTTGTCGACAACTTCCTGAATTTTTTCAAGTTCAGATGTCAGCTCCTTCCCCTCTTTTTCCAGTTTGCGGCGAGCCGCAAGGGCAGTGCTGATTTCATCTTCAATCTGTTGAAGTTCCACCAAATTATCCATCTTTTGTTGCACACCTTTCCTCCGTCAGGAACAAAAACCTCTTTCCTCTCAGATTGTCCTGAAAGGATCCTTTTCCTGAGCCGTTTCCGTAAACGTTATCTCATACCCTCTTTTGTCCACTTCTTTCTGCAATCTTTTCACAAGGTTCGAGACCATCCATTTTTCGGTGTGAAAATGTCCCGCATCGATAATAGCCAACCCCTGTGATTCCGCACTTCGCGCTTCATGGTACTTTAGGTCGCCAGTTACCAGGAGATCCGCCCCCTGGCGGATAGCTTCGCCCATCAGGGAAGCTCCACTGCCACCACAAACCGCCACCTTCTCAATTTCCTGCTCGTTATCCCCCACCAGACGAATCATGGGGGCCTCCAACAACTCCTTTGTACGCTCGCCAAACTGGCCCAGCGACATTTTCCCAGGCAAACAACCAATCCGACCCAAGCCCAGATCCTGCCGTGTGTTTTCCAGTGGAATCAGGTCGTAAGCAACTTCCTCATAAGGATGAGCCTGGAGCAATTTACCAAGGACCCGCTCCAAATGTTCACGGGGAACGATCACTTCCAAGCGTATTTCTTCAACCCATTCGCGCCTGCCGATCTCACCCAAGAAAGGAGAAGTCCCGGAACCGGGGCGAAAAGTGCCCTTGCCGGAAGTTCTGAAAGAACACTGATCATACTCCCCGACCTGTCCCGCACCCCCGGCATAAAGAGCCTCGGCCACTTTTTCCCCGAAGTCTATGGGAACAAAGACAACCAGCTTGAGCAAGTCCCCCTTTTTAACTTCCAGGGGTTTGATATTCAAAAGACCCAGCCGCCGCGCCAGCCAATCGTTCAATCCGTCTCTGGCACGGTCCAGGTTAGTATGGACAACCACCAAGGCAAGACGATTCTGAATGGCTTGAAAAAGGATGCGTCCGACTTCACTATTCGGCACTATTTTCTTCAGGGGATGAAAAATGAGGGGATGATGGGTAATCAGGGCCTGACACCCGGACTTAATGGCCATCTCAACGGTTTTCAGGGTTGGGTCAAGAGCTACCAAGGCTCGCTGGACCTTTTCTCCGGGGTCGCCAACCTGAAGCCCGACATTATCCCACTCTTCGGCCAGTCTGGGTGGGTAGATCCTATTAAGAAGACCGACAAGATCCTGGATACAGGGTGTTCCGTTGTCTTTCATTCCGCCTTTCGATTGTTGCGTAAAAAAAAAGTGCAACCCTACCCTGGTTGCACTTTTTTCTTTTATTGACTTTTAAATATGGGTAATAGTTTCAGCCTCATTTTTTTCCCAAATGGTGGGCCCACCAGGACTCGAACCTGGGACCTACCGGTTATGAGCCGGCGGCTCTAACCAACTGAGCTATGGGCCCGCTAAAGTCTAAATTTTAGAGATTCCTCAAAATCCTGTCAAGTTAATTAGTCGGTCTTATAGACAAGACTATTCAATAAAACTCTTCAAGCGTCTGGCCCGGCTGGGATGACGAAGCTTTCGAAGCGCTTTAGCCTCGATCTGACGTATACGCTCACGGGTAACGGCGAAATCCTGGCCAACCTCCTCAAGGGTGTGGTCGGATTTTTCCCCAATCCCGAAACGCATCCTTAAAACCTTTTCCTCCCGCGGGGTAAGAGTATTGAGAACCTGTGAGGTCTGATCTGTCAGATTTCCTTTGATGACGGCCTCCAGCGGAGAAACCGCTTTTTTATCCTCGATAAAATCCCCCAGAGACGAGTCTTCTTCTTCACCTATAGGTGTTTCAAGGCTGATGGGCTCCTTAGCGATTTTTAAAACCCGGCGCACTTTTTCCAATGGAAGTTCCATCTTTTCGGCAATTTCCTCGGGCATCGGCTCCCGGCCGATCTCCTGAACCAATTGCCGGCTGGTTCGTACCAGCTTGTTGATGGTCTCGATCATATGCACCGGAATACGAATCGTCCGGGCCTGGTCGGCGATAGCCCGGGTAATGGCCTGGCGAATCCACCATGTTGCATAGGTGGAGAATTTATAACCGCGCTGGTATTCAAACTTGTCCACCGCCTTCATCAGCCCGATGTTCCCTTCCTGAATGAGGTCCAGGAACTGGAGCCCGCGGTTGGTGTATTTTTTGGCAATGGAGACGACCAGACGCAGGTTGGCCTCAACCAGTTCCGATTTCGCTTTTTTGGCTTTGGCCTCGCCTTTGCGAACTTCTTTCAAGGCGTCGAGAAGTTCATCCGGGGCAAAACCCGACTCCTCCTCAACCTCCAAAAATTTCCGCCGGACGCTCTGAAGACGTTTTTCAACCCCCAGCATGGTTTCATACGCAACCCCAAAGTCCCGGCAGTACTCTTCAATAGTTTTCTCCTCTGCCTGCAGAAGTTCCAGAAGCTGTCCGCTCTGCTCGGAAGAAAACCCTAATTCTTTTTCACAAACATTGATTTCGGCTTTCCCTTTGGCAACGGTTAGAGACAGATCCTTGAGGTGGTCAATAATTTTATCGACCTGATGATCCTTGAGACGGATCTGGCGAATCAACTCGGCAGTCTCACCTTTAATTGCCAGGAGGTCTTTCTTCAACTCCTCCAACTTAGCAGGAGAATTCGTCACGCCCAACCGCTCCCGAACCTGCGAATAACGTTCATCAAGGGTTGAGATAGAAGCCAGAATGCCGAGGATACGTTGGCGGTGCTTTTCTCCTTCTTCACTACCTTCTTCTTCATCGTAGTCTTTGGTCACTTCGGAGACGCTTATCTCTTCTTTTTCCAGCTCCACCCTGAGACTCAACAGGTTTTTGACAGCGATGGGTGTTCGTAAAATCACACTGGTCACACGGCTGTCGCCTTCCTCGATACGTTTGGCAATCTCCACCTCGCCTTCCCGGGTAAGGAGGGAAACTTGACCCATTTCACGCAGATACATGCGGACCGGATCGCTCGTTCGCCCCAGCATGCCGGCTTCGAATTCGGTTTCCTCCTCTTCCTCATCCTGGCCTTCATCAAGATCATCATTAAAGGAGCACGTCTTCTGGAGGGCCATGTTCTGTTCCGATTCCACGACCTCAATATCCATTTCACCGAACATGCTCATCACATCATCCAGCTGTTCCGACGAGATCATATCCGCAGGAAGGATATCGTTCACCTCATCAAAGGTGAGAAAACCTTTTTCCTTCCCCAGATCGATCAGTTGCTGGACTTCTTCAATGCCATTCTTTTTGACCATTATGTCGTTTCCCCCTTGATCCTCAAAATTTTGAATCATATACGGGTCTTCGTCCTTTTTATGGTTATTTTTTTGTTATCTTAAGTTTCGCAAGCGGCCTTCAAGTTTCATTTTTTCTTGAAGGTATGCCGCCAAACTCGACTTGTCACCTTTTTTTTCGGCCTCATCTATAAGCCGTTTCAACTCATTCTTTCTCTTTTTAGGCAATTCCAAACGCAAAGCATCACAGACATCCGAGAAAACCTTTTCCGTTTCTTCGTCAAGAGCACGCAGGTCCTGACGGAATATCTCCTTAACTATTCGCTCTTCGTTTTCTGTCAGATCCAAGGCTGAGATAACTTCCTCGGAATTCAGAAAAGGACCATCCACTTCCAGGAGGCGATCCGCCAGAGTTCTCCGTGCTTCATCAGCAAAAAATATTTCCGTCCCTTTTTCAGCTAATGGTTTTCGGAAATCCTCCCTGATCACCAAAAGGGCCAGCAACAAATTCTGATTTTTTACCTCCGTCGTCTCCCCCTTCCGAAGGGATGATGAACGGGCAGCGCTTTTGGGCGGCTGCGACTGGGTTTTCCTTGAATCCGGTGGCTTTCCGCCGGACTGAAGAAAACCGACATCCAGCCCCGTTTTTTCCCCCAGTTCCTCAAGATAGAGGCGGCGTTCAACGGAGCTCTCCAGCAGTTTTGATTTTTCGAGAATCAATTCGATGGCCCGGGCCCGGCTTTCCGGGTCTTTGCCATAACTGCCGAGAACCTCGTCCATATAAACGGCGAAAGCAGGCCGGGCTTCGGAAAGCCTTTGCCGGAAAGCCTCCTTGCCTCGTTTTTTCAAGTAAGAATCAGGGTCCTCGCCGGCCTCAAGATCGACCATGGACACCGACATACCTTCCTTGAGCAAAACCTCCATACCGCGAAACGCGGCTTTCCTGCCGGCCTCATCCTGATCGAAAAGAAGCAGGACCTTGCGGGTGTAGCGACGCAGAAGCCCGGCATGTTCAGGGGTCAGGGCCGTTCCGCAGGTCGCTGCGACATTTTCTACACCAGCCTCGGCGACCGCCAGGAGGTCAAAATAGCCTTCCACCAGAATGCATTCGCTTTCCCGCCGGATGGCATCCCTGGCCTGGTAGAGTCCGTACAGGGTCCGGGCTTTACGATAAACCTCCGATTCCGGCGAGTTGAGGTACTTCGGCAGGGAATCGTCAAGAACCCGCGCACCAAAAGCAACCACCTTCCCGCTGGTATTAATGACCGGAAAAACCAATCGGTTACGGAAAAAATCGTAATCCCCTTTGCCCGTCTTCCCGGCCCGGGTCAAGCCCAGCTTGCGGCAGGTATCCGCCTGAAAACCTTTCTCTTCGAGATGGCCAACCAGATCGGACCATCCCGGTGGCGCAAAACCGATGCGGTACTTGCGTGCCGTCTCCCGGCTGTATCCACGGCGCTCCAGGTAGGAGAGCGCACCCCGACCCTTTTTCATCAGCGTATCATGGAAAAAATCGGCGGCCACCTCGTTGATGCGGCAAAGCAGTTCGCTTTCCCGTTGTCTTTTTTCCTCGGCCGGGGTGACTTTCCGCTGTTCAACCTCGACACCAATTCTTTTCCCCAGCTCGACAATAGCGTCAGGAAAGGAGAGACCGTCCATGCGCATCAAAAATCCGAACACATCTCCGCCAACTCCGCAACCAAAACAATGAAACGTCTGGCGGGCCGGATTAACGCTGAAAGAGGGGGTCTTTTCCGAATGAAAAGGACACAGCCCCTGATAATTGGCTCCGGCTCTCTTGAGAGTCAGATAGGAGGAGATGACTTCCACGATATCTGCCCGCTCCCGGATTTCCTGGACTTTTTCTTCGCTGATCAAACGTTTTATCCTCTGAACCTTATAATTGTAACGTTATCCCCGCCGTGAGCGGGATCTGCGCTGAAAAAACTCTTCACTTCCCTTTCTTTGGCCAGAAACTCTCGAACGGCGCGCCGCAATATACCCTCACCGGTTCCATGAACCACGCTGACCTCACCCAGTCCGTGGAGCAGGGCGTCATCGAGAAATCTCTGCAGCATGGGCAGGGCATCGTCAACGCGTCTGCCCACTAACTTGATTTCGGACTGAAAGCCTTCCCGGACCACGCGACTGCGGACATTCTTTGCCCTGTTTTTTCCAGCAAAGCGGCGAGGGGAAAACTGCTCCAGTCTGGTTAAAGGGAGCCGCAACTTTTTACCGCTCAACAATAATTCCGCTTCTCCCCCATAAACCGCAACAACCTCGGCTTCCTTGCCAAAATCGCGGACCCGGAGCAACTCGCCCGGCACCAGGGTTTCGGCAACCGGCATAGCGGCATTAGAAGTCCTTTCTTCCGGAACCAATTCCTGGCGGACCTTATTCAGTTCGCCCTTAAGTCTGGCTACCTGGCGGGCATCAAGCCTCTGCTGCTGAGCATCGTCGAGCAACCGTTTCAGCTTCTTTTCTGCCTCGCGAACCAGCTTGCGCCCATCAGACAAAAGCCCTGAAAGAACCTTCTCTTTTTCTTGATGGAGCTTTTCCAGTAAATCCTGATGCCGTTCCCGGGCGACAGCGGCTTCCCGATGTTTTTTCCGGGCCTCTTCCAGTTCTTGTGCGATTGACCACTTCTTGCGGTTCAGCTCCTCCACAAGATCGTATCCCGCCCGTTCCTCACTACCCAGATAGGTGGAGGCCTTTTCCAGAATAGCGGCCGGGAGGCCCAGAAGCCGGGCAATGGAAAATGCGTTGCTGGCGCCGGGCAGGCCGTAATGGAGCCGGTAGGTCGGCTGAAGGGTCTGAGCATCGAACTCTACGGCCGCATTTTCCACCCCGTCATTGAGAAAAGCATATCTTTTCAGAAGATTCAGGTGTGTGGACACCACAATCTTGGCCCCGGAAGCCCGCAAGGCATCCAGGATCGCCATGGCCAAAGCCCCCCCTTCGTTGGGGTCAGTACCGCTCCCCGCTTCGTCCAGCAGGACCAGGGATTTCCCGTCGGCCTCTTCCAGGATACCTTTCAGACGGTTAAGATGGCTGGAGAAGGTCGACAGGTTTTCTTCTATGCTCTGTTCATCCCCCATATCCACCAGGATCTTGTCAAAAAGAAAAATCCTGCTGTCGGGATGACAGGGAATAAACAATCCGGAACGGGCCATCAACAACAAAACGCCGGCAGTTTTAAGGGTTACGGTCTTGCCACCGGTATTCGGTCCGCTGACAACCAGGGTGTCGTTGCTTTCCCCCAGACAAAGATCGACAGGAATGGTCTTTGTCTCCCGACGGCTTCCATCCTGATTGAAGAGGAGGAGCGGATGCCTGGCCTCCTTGAGCTCCAGAAGCGGTTGTTCCGTCAGCAGTGGTGCACATGCCCTGCTTTCAATGGCAAATCTGGCCGCCGCCAGGACCAGATCCAGCTCAGACATCACCTTCTGATTGGTTTCGAGAGCGTCGACATGCTTGCGGACCAGCTCGGTCAACTCGCGAAGGATGCGCTCTTCTTCCCTCTTTTCCCGCCGCAGGCAGGACTGCAGACGGTTGTTGTCCTGAAGGACGGTTGCCGGCTCAACGAACAGAGTCTGACCGCTGGCCGACTCATCCTGGATAAAACCTTTGACCAGACCTTTGAAATCTGCCCGCACCGGCAGAACATAGCGCCCATTTCTCTGCGTGACATAGCGTTCCTGAAAAGCCTGGGCAAGGCCCTCGGAACTGAGCATATTCTCAAGCCGGTTGCGGATTTTCGTTCCCACCTGCCGGATTTCGTCCCTGACATCGGCCAGGTCAAATGAGGCACTGTCAAGAATCTCACCACGCAGACCAATACTTTTACGAATGGCATCCCTGATCTCCGGAAGCCGGATAATGCGGGAGGCCAATTCCCCCAGAAAGCTCAGTGAGCGCTCCTGAAAATAGTGCCGGCAGTTGTGGGCGGTTTCCACGGAGGCCAGCAGGTCGAGAAAAACCTCCGGCGCCAGGGCTGTCCCCTGTACCTTCAGCTGCTGGGAAACACCCCCCAGATCCCGGTTCCCCTGAAGCGGGGGCAAGCAGCCTTCATTGAGAAGCCCGACCATTTCTGCGATACGCTGCTGGGATTCCCGCACCTGTTCGATGGAATCGAGGGGCTCAAGATCGAGAACCCTTTTCCGCCCAGCTTCAGTGACAACAAAATGGGACAGAAGTATTTTTATTTTTTGATATTCAAGAACCTTGAAAGATTCCAAGATCATAAATTTTCACAACCTTTTTCCGGACAGGGAAGTCAGCCGTTGCCGGAAAAAACCTTCTGACTCTTCTCCATGGCAATCTGGCCAAGCTCGATAAAAGGCGGCGCCAATTGCGAGTTGCGCATAGCGGGCTGGAGAAATTCCGGTATTCCAATCATAGTAACCACGAAAAGCGCAAATGCAACCAGCAAAATACCCTCACCAAGCCCGAACAGGGCTCCGCCAACCCGATTGAGGCCGCCCAGAAAAATCATTTTAATGAGCTGGGAAAGGACATAACCCAGAACTCCGAAAAAAACCATCGACAGAATAAAAAGAACCAGAAAAGCGGAAACCTTGGCAATCCCCAGCGGCAGCCTGAAAGACTCCACCAGTATCTGTCCCAACGCTTCATGAAAGCCAAAGGCCAGGAAACCGCCAGTCAGCAGCCCGGCCACAGAGCATAGCTCCCTGAGCAGTCCACGCCACAACCCTTTGAGGAAAAAACCAAACACGACAACCAGAATAAGAATATCGATATAGTTCATGATTTCATCGGCTTGGGCGGTTTTGCTTTTCCGCGATGCCGGAAACGCCAAACCGCTTTCTCAATTCTTCCAAAATTAAAGACGGTGGCAGATCGTAGTGACCGAGCAGAACCAGCACATGAAAAATAAGGTCGGCGGTTTCGCTCACCACTTCAGCAGGGTTTCCTCCTTTGCCGGCGATGACCGTTTCAGCCGCCTCCTCACCGATCTTGCTCAGGATTTTGTCAAGCCCGCGCCCATAAAGGGAGGAAACGTATGAGTTCTCCGTCGGATTGTCACGACGTTGAAGAATCACCTCATAAAGACGCTCAAGAATTTCGCTGCTGTCTGGTTGGGACATTTTGGTTCCTCATATCACCGGCGGATGGACTCGCCCCGCCCATTCCAAGGGCCGTATGAACCCATCCATGGGCTTTACTGCCGCCATCCGGAGGCAGACGCCCTTCCCATGGACGGCACGAATCAGAGCCTGACAGGAACGCCGCATTTCTTCAGATATTCCTTACATTCGCGAATGGTATATTCACCAAAATGGAAAATACTGGCCGCCAGAGCCGCGCTTGCTTTAGCTTCGGTCAGACCTTCGCGGATGTGCTCCAGGGTGCCGACCCCGCCCGAGGCGATGACCGGGATCCGGACCCGTTCGCTGATCGTCCGGGTCAGCTCCACGTCATAGCCGTCCTTGGTTCCATCCTTGTCCATGGAGGTAAGAAGAATCTCACCTGCCCCGTAGTCCTCCATCCGCTCCGCCCACTTGACGGCGTCGATTCCGGTCGGCGTGCGACCGCCATGGGTATAGATTTCCCACTCCAGGGGATATCGTCCCGCCACCCGTTTGGCGTCAATAGCCACCACAATGCACTGGGAACCGAAACGCTCCGCCGCCTCGCGGACGAACTCGGGACGGTGAACGGCGGCGGTATTGATGGAAACCTTGTCGGCGCCGGCATTGAGCAGGTTGCGGATATCGGCAATCTCACGGATGCCTCCACCCACGGTGAGAGGCATGAAGACGCGCTCCGCCGTGCGCGCCACGACGTCGAGAATGATGTCCCTTTTATCGCTGGAGGCGGTGATATCGAGGAACGTCAGTTCGTCTGCTCCCTGGGCGTCATAAGCTTGCGCCGCCTCAACCGGATCCCCGGCATCAATCAGTTCCACAAACTGAACCCCTTTGACGACCCGGCCGTCCTTGACGTCGAGACAGGGAATGATTCGTTTTGTCAACATGTTTTCAATCCCGGCAGCAACCGCAAAAATTTCAGTTAATGCGTTTTTTTTTGGTTAATTCAACAGCTTCCCGAAGGCTCAGGGCGCCGGAGTAGATAGCCTTGCCGGTAATTACCCCGTGGATGCCCGCGTCCTCAATGGCCAGGAGATTCTCGATGTCCTGGAGAGAGGAAATGCCGCCGGAGGCGATAACCGGAATGCCGATGGCCTCGGCCAGCGACCGGGTCGCCTCTATATTGGGACCGGTCATCATGCCGTCCCGGGCGATGTCCGTATAGATAATAGCTTCGACACCAAAATCCTCCATGCGGCGGGCCAGGTCCACGGCTTTCTCTCCGGTCACATCCTTCCAGCCGTGAATGGCGACGAAACCGTCCTTGGCATCGATACCAACCACGATACGGCCCGGAAAAACCCGGCAGGCCTCTTCGACCAGAGCGGGATTCTCCTTCGCCACCGAACCCAGCACCACCCGCCTGATTCCCAGTTCAAGATAATTTTCAATGGTCTGCAGATCGCGAATCCCGCCGCCAAGCTCTGCGGGAATCTCAATCGCATTTACGATGGCCCGGATGGCTGCGCTGTTGCGCGGAGTGCCGGCAAAAGCGCCGTCGAGATCGACGATGTGCAGCAGTTCGCCGCCCTGCTCCTGCCAAATGCGGGCCTGGGCGGCGGGATCATCGTTGTAGACCGTATCCCTCTCCATCAGGCCCTGCTCGAGACGGACGCACTGGCCGTTTTTAAGGTCGATCGCAGGAATGACAATCATTTACATCTCTCCGAAATTCTTCAAAATTTGCAGTCCGACCTGCTGGCTCTTTTCCGGGTGGAACTGACAGGCGAGGACATTATCCTTCCAGATACTGGAACAGAAACTGACGCCGTAATCCGTGGTCGTGGCAACGACCCCGGGATCGTCCGGCAGGACATAGTAGGAATGGACGAAATAGACAAAAGCCCCGTCCTCCACTCCTTCAAAAAGCGGCGGGCGTTTCTGGAAACAGATCCGGTTCCAGCCCATGTGGGGAACCTTGAGCTCCTCGCCGTCTCTGGTCATCCCCTCGGAAAAGCGTACCACCCTGCCGGGAATGATGCCCAGACCGCGATGAATTCCGAACTCCTCGCTTTCGGTGAAGAGGAGCTGCAAGCCCAGACAAATCCCCAGGAACGGCCGACCGGCCTCGATATGCCGGTGAATCGGCTCGATAAAACCTCCCTCGAGAAGATTATTCATGCAGTCCTTGAAAGCCCCGACGCCGGGAAGGACCAGTTTGTCGGCCCGGGACACGACCTTGGGATCGTCGGTCACGCAGGCCTTGAAGCCGCATTTTTCGAGACCTTTCTGGACGCTCCGCAGGTTGCCCATGCCGTAATCGATGATGGCGATCATAAGGCTACAGCTTCCCTTTGGTGGAAAGGACACCCTCAATCCGGCCCTCCGGGCCGGTCGCTTCATCCAGAGCCCGGCCGAAAGCCTTGAAAACCGCCTCAATGATATGGTGGAGGTTTTCTCCGTAGGCAAGATTCACATGCATTGTGGCGCCCGCCTGGTTGGCGAAGGCGACAAAAAACTCCTTGACCAGTTCCGTATCGAAACCGCCGACCTTGGTCTTCGGCAGAGCGAGGTTGTAAGCCAGGAAAGGTCTGCCGGAAAAGTCGATAATCACCGACGCCAGGGCCTCATCCATGGGGACGGTTTTCTGGCCGTAGCGGCGGATACCCGCCTTGTTCCCGAGCGCTTCCTTGAAAGCCTGGCCGAGAACAATCCCGACATCCTCGACGGTATGATGGTCATCAACCTCCACGTCCCCGCGGGCTGAAACTTTAAGATCGAAAAAGCCATGCTTCGCCACCTGCGTCAACATGTGATTGAAAAAAGGAACCGGAGTCTGAATGGCGTTTTCCCCTGAACCATCCAGCTCCAGTTCCATAGTAATATCCGTTTCCGCTGTTTTGCGTTCAATAACGGCCTTACGGGACATAATCATCACCTGATAATTGAATGTAAAAAGGTCAGACTTTCTTCCCGAGTCGCAGAGCTACCGTGCGCGCATGCGCTTCCAGCCCTTCGAGCTTGCAAAGATGAATCACCTCTTCGCCCAGCCTTTCCAACCCTTTGCGGGTGATATTGATGATGCTCGAGTGTTTGACATAATCATCGACACACAAAGGCGAGTGGAAGCGCGCTGTACCGCCGGTGGGCAGGGTGTGGTTCGGACCGGCCAGGTAGTCGCCCATGGCTTCGGGGGTGTTGTGGCCCATGAAAATCGCCCCGGCGTGCCTGATTTTGGGCAACAGCTCAAAAGGGTTCTCGACCGCCAGTTCCAGATGTTCCGGGGCGATGCGGTTGCTGAATTCACACACCTCATCCATATCTTCAGCAACGATGATGGCCGAATAATTTTTCAGGGCTTTGGCAGCAATCTCACTGCGCAACAGTTGAGGGAGCTGTTTTTCCAGTTCGGCATAAACCTCATCCGCCATTTTCTGCGACGAGGTCACCAGCACCGAGGAAGCCATCTCATCATGCTCTGCCTGGGACATGAGATCGGCGGCAATGTGGGCGGGATTGCCGCTGCCGTCGTTGATAATGAGGATTTCGCTGGGACCGGCGATCATGTCGATATCGACCTGGCCGAAAACCTGGCCTTTGGCAATAGCCACATAGATATTGCCGGGACCGACTATTTTATCCACGCGGGGGACCGTCTCGGTGCCGTAGGCCATGGCCGCGATGGCCTGAGCTCCGCCGATTTTAAAAATCCGGTCGACTCCGCAGATATCAGCCGCCACCAGCACATAAGGGTTGATCTCGCCGCCCGGCATGGGAACGGCCATGATAATTTCGCCGACACCAGCCACCTGAGCCGGGCAGGCGCACATGATTACCGAAGACGGATAGGCGGCTTTCCCTCCCGGAACGTAGATGCCGACACGATCCATGGGGGTTACTTTGGAGCCAACCAGAACATCATCTTCGTCGGTGGATATCCAGGTTTCGGTTTTCTGCTTTTCATGGAAAGCAAAAACCCTCTCCGCTGCCAGTTCAATACATTCAATATCTCTCTCGGTTACCGCCTGATAGGCCTCTTCAATTTCCTGATCTGAAACCTCCATGGTTTCCGGCGTCAATTGCAGATGATCGAACTTCGCCGTCAACTCCAGAACCGGTTTGTTCCCATGATGTCGTACCGAATCGATAATCCCCCGAACCGTATCAATCACTTCCGCCTGAGCCGTCTCGCCACGATTGACAATCCTGGACAACGCTTCTTCAAAACCTGGGGCATCGAAACACAACTTCTGAATCACTCCCATTTTTACCTCCTTCTTCGGGACTTTGGGCACCTTGGGCCCGTTGACATCAAGGGGAAAACCATTCGATATATTAATTCGGATGGTTCAGAGCCTTTTCCAGGGTTTCAATCATCGGCACCAGGCGCGCCTGACGGGTCTTGAGACTGGCCCGGTTGACAACCAGACGGCAGGTGCTTTCCAGCACGGTAGCCAACTCCTCCATGTCGTTTTCACGCAGGGTTGCTCCGCTCGAGACCAGATCGACAATGCAGTCGGCCAGTTCGACGAGGGGTGCAAGTTCAATCGAACCATAGAGCTTGATGATCTCGGCCTGCACACCCCTGGCAGCGAAATAGTCTTCACTAATCTGCGGGTATTTGGTTGCAACCCGCAGGATTTCGACTCTATCCTCCAGCTTTTGCCGCGCCGTGGAAAGTTTGGGCGCCGCCAGCACCAAGCGGCAATAGCCGAACTTGAGATCGACGGGTTCCAGCAGGTCTTTCTTCTGTTCGAGAAGCGTATCCTTGCCGACGATACCGAAATCGGCACAGCCGTACTCGACGTAAGTCGGGACATCCGTCGCCCGGACCAGAAGAAACCGCAGATTTCTATCTTCATCCTGGGCAATGAGCCGGCGGGACTCGTTCAACTGCGCAGGGGCATTGATGCCGATACGCCGGAAAAGCTCAAGACAGTCATAAAAAACCCTCCCCTTGGGAAGTGCACAGGTCAGATAAGCGTTCACTTCAGCCTTTTTCTCCGGAGCCATCACTCCTGGACCCGGCGGATATCGGCACCCAGGTCACGAAATTTTTCTTCCAGATTTTCATAACCGCGGTCCAGGTGGTAGACGCGTTTGACTTCCGTGGTGTTTTCAGCGGCCAGCCCGCACAATACCAGGGACGCGCTGGCCCGCAGATCGGTAGCCATGACCGGAGCCCCTTTCAGTTTTTTAACCCCTTGGACAATAGCCGTATTCCCGTCGATAGTGATATTGGCGCCCATGCGCTGCATTTCGCAGACATGCATGAAACGGTTTTCAAAAACATTCTCGGTAATAACACTGGTACCCCGTCCCATGGTCATCAGGGCCATGAACTGCGCCTGCATATCGGTGGGAAATCCCGGAAAGGGTCGGGTCTTGATGTTGACGGATTCTATTTTCCGGGGCCCTTTAATGCGGAGAGCGTTGTCTTCTTCCCTGATCTCCACTCCCGCTTCCCGCAACTTGGAAATGAGGGCATCCAGATGCTCGTTTACGGCGCCAATGATGCGGATATCGCCGCGGTTCATGGCCGCCGCAATCATGAAGGTTCCGGCTTCAATCCGGTCAGGCATCACCGAAAATTCGAGAGGGAGAAGCTCATCGACCCCCTGAATGTGAATGGTGTCCGTACCGGCGCCCTCAATCCTGGCCCCCATCTTGATCAGGGCCTGGGCCAGGTCGGAGATCTCGGGTTCGCAGGCCGCATTTTCGAGCAACGTTTCCCCCCTGGACAGGGCCGCCGCCATGAGCAGATTCTCGGTGCCGCCAACGGTGGGGACATCGAGATGAATACGCGCACCCCTGAGTTTTCGGGCCCGCGCGTTCAGGTAACCGTGTTCCAGCACAATTTCGGCACCCAAGGCCTCCAGGCCCTTGATATGGAGATTGATAGGCCGGGCTCCAATGGCACAACCGCCGGGCAAACTCACCCGGGCCCGACCATAACGTGCCAGCAGCGGGCCCAGCACCAGCACCGAAGCACGCATGGTACGAACCATGTCATAGGGAGCTTCAAAACAATGGATGTTGTCGGCATCGACCTGAAAGTGGTGCCCCTCGCGGATAACAACCGCACCAAGGGAGGCCAGCAGCTTTTCAACCGTATCGATGTCTTTCAGCGAAGGCACATTTTGCAGGCGATGAAGGCCGGGAGCCAGAAGCGTCGCGCAAATGAGGGGAAGAGCCGAGTTTTTGGCCCCGCTGACCCGGACACTGCCTTTCAGGCTTTTGCCGCCTTGAATAACGATCTTATCCAAAACAATCCTTCTTGCTAATTTTTTTCAGGAAAAGGGGGCGGGCTTTTGCCCCCCGACGACCCTGAAAATCCCGGCATAATCCTGCCGCTTGAAAGTTCCGCCAAAACCCTGCTTCCCCAAAAGCTCCAGCACCGTATCGGCCTGGGTGGCACCCACTTCCAGCACCAGCCAGCCCAATGCCTCGAGAGTGGTGAATGCATTTTTCACAATTGCCCGGATGCATTCGAGGCCGTCTTTTCCACCCAGCAGAGCCAACCGGGGCTCATGATTTTTGACCTCGGGCATGCAGGCCTCATATTCCTGCCCTGATACATAGGGGGGATTGCTGAGGATCAGGTCAAAGCTCCCCTGATAAGGCTCGTTGAAACTGGCATTCAAAAAACAGATCTGCTTTTCCACGTCGTTGATCCTGGCATTCTCCTCCGCAACCTGCAACGCCTCAACGGAAACATCCATAGCCGTGACCCGGATATCGGACCGTTCATGCGCCAAGGCCACCGCCACGGCACCGCTGCCAGTCCCCAGATCCAGCACCCGGGAACCGGGCTTGATTTTTTTTATTCCCTCTTCTACGAGGATTTCGGTCTCGGGACGGGGAATCAACACCGCCGGGCTGACCACAAAAGGGAGCGACCAGAACTCGGTTCGTCCGAGAATATACTGAAGCGGTTCCCTCTCGGCCCTTCGCGACACCAACTTTCGATATTTCTCCAGTTCTGCAGGAAGAAGCGGACGGTCAAAATTCATATAGAGGCCGACCCGGTCGAGGTCCAGGACCTCGCCCAACAGCAATTCCGCATCGAGCCTGGAACTTTCAATTCCCTGTTTGTTGAAATAATCGCCGGTCCATTTCAAAACCTCCAGGAGCGTCCAGTTCTTTTTCACCCCTTAAGACTCCTGCCGGGAAAGAGATTCCGCCTGGTAATGGGCCGTCAAGCGATCGATGATCTCGTCCAGATCCCCCTCGAGAATACTCTCCAACCGATAAAGCGTCAAACCAATGCGATGGTCGGTACAACGCCCTTGAGGGAAATTATAGGTTCTGATCCTCTCGCTCCGGTCACCGCTGCCCACCTGGCTTTTCCGGTCGGCCGCCGTCTGCGCCCGACGCTCTTCCTCCAACTGGTCGAGGATGCGGGAACGAAGGACCTTCATGGCCTTGGCCTTGTTCTTGTGTTGCGACTTTTCATCCTGGCAGGAGACCACCACCCCGGTCGGAATATGGGTGATCCGGACCGCCGATTCGGTTTTGTTGACATGCTGTCCACCGGCGCCGGACGCCCGGTAGACATCGATACGCAGATCGCCCGGGTCGATCTCGACATCAACCTCCTCGGCCTCGGGAAGAACCGCCACGGTGCAGGCCGAGGTGTGAATCCGTCCCTGGGTTTCGGTCTCCGGAACCCTCTGTACCCGATGGGCTCCACTCTCATATTTCAGGCGTGAGTAAACCCGCCCCCCGCTGATTTGCGCCACGATCTCCTTGAAGCCCCCGGCCTCCGCCTCGGAAAGACTCATAACCTCCACTTTCCATTTACGGGCCTCGGCATAACGGGTATACATGCGGTACAGATCCGCGGCAAACAGGGCCGCTTCTTCCCCCCCGGTTCCGGCCCGGATCTCCAGAAAGATGTTTTTGTCATCGTTCGGGTCCTTGGGGAGGAGCAGGGCCTGAAGCTCCTTTTCTAAATCGGCTTTAACGGTTTCGAGTCCAGGCAGCTCGGCCCTGGCCATGCTCCGGACCTCGGCATCGCCATCCTGAAGCAATTCCCGCAGGCCTTCAATCTCCTCGCAGGTTTTTTTATAGCGGGAGAAGGTCTCGACAATCTCGGCAAGGTCGGCATGCTCCCTGGTCAGAGCCAGAAAACCATCCCGGTTGGCCAGTATCGCACTGTCGGCCAGAAGACCTTCCACCTCCCTGAAGCGCTCTACCACTTCTTCGAGTTTCTGAAACATGGTGATTTATCCTAAAACCATAAGGCGAGGGACTCGGGGAGGAGCGGCGAATTCGGATGCGCCTGCCCGGTTTAACATCATAAATTTCTGAACTCTTCACGAACCTGGTTCATGCGCCCGCAGGACATGGTTCCTTCCTGGCATTCACCGCCCAGACATCCCGGTCCGGCATCGGCGAACAGAAGAGGGGCCTCCCTGCGCACCAACCTCAACATTTCCATGGCCAGCCCCCGGATTTCCCATTGCGCTCGGTAACAGCACCGCAAACGAAAAAAATGCTGCAATTCCCGGGCGTTCATGGTCATGACCAGCTTGGTGCCGACGGCATTGGGGAGAACAAAGCGTGCGTCTTCAGCTGGAATGCCGCTTTCGAGCATTTCCTGATAAAGTTCCTGGGTTTTGCGAATGAAATCCGCATAACGTTGCCGAAAACCGGGATGGGCCGCAATGGACGGCGGCGTCACGGAACCGAATTTTTCGACCGCCGAGACATACCTTTGACTCTGCTGTGAAAACGAGGCGAGGCGATGGCGCACCAGTTGGTGGGAACAGGCGCGGCTGACATCCTCAACTCCGAAGGTGAAAGAGGCATGCTCCAGAACGGAAAAATGCCCTGCCGAAACAATTTTTTCCAGCAGAGCTTTTTTCTTGGAACGCCCTCTTTCGAGGATCTGAGAAATGGATGAGGCAGAATAACAAAGCTGAGCGGCCGCAGCAACCACGTCTTCCGCGTCCGGTGTGCAGGCTAACAGCTGAACGACCATTGGTCCTCCCCGCTTGGTGCCCGATATTTTCAGTGAGCAGATCCCCCCAACCAGGACCTGAAAAGAATACAAAAAAGAAACGGCCCGGCGGGCCGCTCATTAATCGCTGGCTATTTCCCCTGCCCGTACTTTCTCCGGAAGCGCTCAATGCGGCCGGCCGTATCAAGCAACTTCTGCTTCCCGGTAAAGAACGGATGGCACTGAGAACAGATTTCCGTTATGATTTCATCTTTTTGCGTGGACCGCGTTGGAAAAGTATTGCCACAATGGCACTTTACCGTAACCTCTTCGTAACGCGGATGAATGTCTTTTTTCATCTGATTCCCCCTGGCCATGATATTTCGGGAAGTCCGCTGTTGGCCCCGAACGCAAAAACTAAAATTATCACCAAAAATTATTTTCTGCAAGTACTTTTTCCCGGCCCCGCTTGGCCGGAAGGCCGGATCACTGATTCATATTGTCCAGAAATCCCTGGTTGGTTTTGCTGTCGGCAAGCTTCTCAAGCAGGAACTCCATGCTGTCGACAACATTCATGGAACTCAACACCTTGCGCAGCAGCCATATCCGCTGCAGATTGGTTTCGTTAAGCAGCAGTTCCTCCCGCCGGGTTCCGGATTTATTGATATCGATGGCCGGGAAGGTCCGCTTATCCACCAGGCGGCGGTCAAGATGGAGTTCCATGTTGCCGGTACCTTTGAATTCCTCAAAAATAACTTCGTCCATCTTACTGCCGGTATCGATAAGAGCGGTGGCGATGATGGTAAGGCTCCCGCCCTCTTCAATATTGCGGGCCGCCCCAAAAAAACGTTTGGGTTTGTGGAGAGCATTGGAATCGACACCGCCGGAAAGAATCTTGCCGCTGGGCGGAACAACCGTATTGTAGGCACGGGCCAGACGGGTAATGGAATCGAGAAGGATAACCACATCCCGCTTGTGCTCGACCAGACGCTTGGCCTTTTCAATAACCATCTCGGCAACCTGGACGTGGCGGGTGGCAGGTTCATCAAAGGTGGAGGAAATAACCTCCCCCTTGACAGAGCGCTGCATATCCGTGACCTCCTCCGGGCGCTCGTCGATAAGCAGAACGATCAGGTAAATCTCCGGATGATTAGTGGTGATGGAGTTGGCAATATCCTGGAGAAGCATGGTTTTCCCGGTTCGAGGAGGTGCGACGATGAGTCCGCGCTGGCCCTTGCCGATGGGGGTGGCCAGGTCCATAACCCGCATGGAAAGGTTTTGCGGGGAGGCTTCCAGAACGATATGCTCCTGAGGGTAAAGGGGGGTCAGGTTGTCAAAAAGGGTTTTGTCGCGGATGGCCGTAGGACTTTCAAAGTTGACCTCAGAAACTTTGAGGAGAGCAAAATAGCGTTCCCCCTCCTTGGGGGGGCGAATCTGCCCGGATACGGTGTCCCCCGTGCGCAGATTGAACCGCCGGATCTGGGACGGAGAGATGTAAATATCGTCGGGACCGGGAAGATAGTTGGAGTCGGGAGAGCGAAGGAAACCGAATCCGTCCGGCAGGATTTCCAGGACTCCTTCCCCGGAGATGGCCCCGTTCTTTTCCGCGGTATTGTTCAAGATAGCAAAAATCAAATCCTGCTTTCGCATCCCGGAGGCGCCCTCAACACCCAAATCCTTGGCGATGTTCGTCAGGTCGGTGATTTTTTTCTCTTTAAGTTCCTTTAAATTCATGTTTTCTCCTTGGCCGAACGTCTCCACCCATAAAACAGCCGAACATTGGCTATTCCGAAGTGAGTTTGAAACATATGAGAGGTTTTTCGGCCGATCATTCGATTGATTGCCTGTAGGCGAAACGGCAGGATTTGGGGATTTCTTCCCTCAATGAACAGGGAGAACCGGCTTGAGCCGTCACACCGGTTCACACACGGGATCGATACTTTTTATTTTTCAAATATTAATTCTAAAAGGTTTGCAGCTGATTTTGTCCGACAGGAGCCCCGGAAGGTTAATATTCCGGGAGTTAGGCGATATGTGGTCAGTTCCTTTGTTGGACGAACTATTTACTATCTTTGATCAGTTATGTCAATCTTTTAATTCTTTTCATTTCCGCTTGTCGGATTTTTATCGTTCCCGAAAAGGATAACCATTGGATTACGCGCCTTTGGACCCTGAAACTTCCTGCCCCCCATGCCGGATTTGGCGACATCCGTAAGCTGCCCGGAATAGAAGCAAATTTGTTGCCAGAAATGTGCGGTTTTAAAAGTCTTGCCACATTTTATCGGAATTCCCTTGGGGTTCCTATTTAAACCGGCTGAATACGCCGATTTTAAGTTCCTGTGCTATGCGGCTGAAAAGTTTTTTATAAGGCTCGGAATATTTTTGGTCTTTCTGGACAAGGCCGGAAGGCTCCGCCAAGGTTTTTTCGAGTCCTTCAAAATTGACAAATTTGATTTTGACCTTATTGGTTTTATTGTAATAAGCCTCATCGAAATCAGGATACTGAAGCTCCAGGAAAGGGTCGTCGGCCGAGCCCTTGTGTTCCCATACAACCTGGCCGGAAGGAAGAACCACATAGGCATTTTCAACGACCACATTGTATTCGGTCTCAAGATAGTTGAGATGGGTCCGGTCCCAACGTTTCTGAGGCAACATGACACCGTGAAGGATAATGACCAGATATCCGTCCACCAGATTTCTTTCGGAAAGGGTTGTCAAAAACTCGGCATTAAACCCATAGCGCCTCTCCAGCCCCTTTTTGCCGGCCTGAAAATCCCCCCCCTTGACGAGGCCGTTAAAAATCGTATCGGGATCGCCGGGGACATGACGGACGTCGAAATAATTCTTCTGTTCTTTAAGTTGGGCAACTAAATAGCCTGTTTTGGCCCGATTGTTTTCTTTGATAAGGTTCAGTATCCGGCTTTTTTCAGGATGTTTTATGTCCGAACCTTCATCCACCAGGATAGGAAGAACACCCAGGGTCCGGACCTTCTGGCTGTATTCATTTTGGGATATTCGGAAGGATTTCCCTCCGCAACCAACCAAAAAAACCGTCGCCAGCAAGAAGATGGCTATCCGACGCATGAACCCCTCCTGAAATCTGGTGGCTGGACCATTGAGCAATAAAATAATCTTAAAATCTGCTGCTGATATTTGCCTGAAATATCTTTTGTATCCTAACATAAAACCTCAAAAATACTTTTTAAAATTTTTAATTTCACCTCAAACCGGTCTTTTTTCGCCCGTCCTCCTCCGCCCGGCAACCGGCCGTCCCAATTAATTATTGGTTGACAAAAAAAGCGCAAAAGACAAATATTACTTAAAAGGTTTTATATGGAGGCGCGTTTTGGTCATTACACGGGCAACCGAATATGCAATCCGGGCTCTTCTTTTCCTGGCGAAACAACCAAAAGGGCAGATCATCTACAAAAAGGATATCTGCGAAAGTCAGAAAATTACTCCCGCGTTCCTTACCAAAATCCTTCAACCCCTGATCAAAGACGGCATCGTCGGTTCTCAGAGAGGGGTTGGCGGCGGCTTTTTTCTTCTTAAGGATCCTTCCCAGATAAGTATTCTGGATGTCATCAAAAGCCAGGAGGGACCCATTTTTATCAATCACTGCCTTTCCCCGGAGGAAGCCTGCAACCGGGAAGATACCTGCCCGGTAAGAGATGTGTGGGAGGAAGCCAACCGCGGACTGGTCAAAACATTGTCCGATTACGATTTCCAATCCCTTGCTGATCGTGAACAACACAAAGAAAACGGCAAAATTCCAAAATAATTTTTTCTTGCAAAAAGCCCTTTCCGAACCACAAGACATGCAATTTTTTCATTGCTTCACGCTGAATACACAAAGAGGGAATTGACAACGATCGCCGTTTCTTATAGGTTTGACCCCAAAATTTAATACGCTTTTCTTTATCGAGAGTGGTGGAGGGAAAAGGCCCTTTGAAACCACAGCAACCGGTCCCGAAAATCGGGATGACAGGTGCTAATTCCTGCCCATATTTTTCCGTTTATAATTAACAAATATGGGGGAGATGAGGAAAGAGCCGGTTCAAACGTTTTAAAACGTGTATTTCCAGGCCTTTTCTCATCATTGCGAGAGAAGGCTTTTTTGTTTCCAAGAGGGTTTTGAGCGTGGAAAAAGCGCCAAATCTGGTAAAAACCGAATTCGTTACTTTTCAGCACGGGCTTCGACTTGAGAGCGGGCGTCTCCTTAGCCCCATCACCATAGCCTACGAGCGCTACGGCCGTCTGAATGCGGAAAAATCCAATGCCATTCTCGTGACGCATGCCTGGACCGGAGATGCCCACGCCGCCGCTCGGTATTCAAACGATGACCGTAAACCGGGATGGTGGGACGATATGATCGGCCCGGGCAAACCACTCGACACCGACCGTTTTTTGGTCATCTGCAGCAACGTCATCGGGTCCTGCAAAGGCTCCACCGGCCCGACCAGCATCAACCCCCAGACCGGCAGACCTTACAATCTTTCCTTCCCGGTCGTCATGGTCCAGGATATGGTGCACGCCCAAAAGCTCCTCATAGACCATCTCCAAATCCCCTCCCTCCTGACCGTCATAGGCGGCAGCATGGGAGCCATGCAGGCGCTGGCCTGGGGCATTCTCTATCCGGAAGTCCCGCAATCGATCATTCCCATCGCCGGAACCGGCCGCACCCCGCCAATGGCCATCGCTCTCAACGGCCTGGCCCGCCAGGCCATCTTCAACGACCCTTCCTGGAAAAAGGGGAACTACAAGCCCGAGCGCCCGCCGGTGGAGGGGCTGGCCCTGGCCCGGGCGGTAGGTCACATATCCTTTCTTTCCAGCGCCTCCATGGAAATCAAATTCGGCAGGCGCTATTCCGTCAAGGACGGCCTGTTCGATTTTTTCGGCAAATTCGAGGTCGAACGTTATCTCGATTACAACGGCAGCACTTTTGTCAAGCGCTTCGACACCAACGCATTCCTCTATCTGGCCAAAGCCCTTGACCTTTTTGACGCGGCCTGGAATTTTGACAGCCTCGAGGAGGCCTTCGCCAGGATCCAGTGTCCCTCGCTCTGGTTTGCCTTTTCGTCCGACTGGCTCTATCCACCGGAACAGACGGCCGAAGCGGTGGAAGCCCTTCGCAGCCTTGGAAAACCGGTAGAATACCACCTGATCGAGTCCCAATACGGGCACGACTCTTTCCTGGTGGAACCGGAGAAATTCACCCCCGTACTGCGCCGCTTTCTTGACCGCCTGGCCGGATGACCGGCTTGCTCCGAAAGAAGCTGATAGTTTCTCTTTTCGAATTGGTTCGGCATGACGGGCTCGCGACGCCCACGGAATGGGCGGCTGGCGCCCGGATGGGGACAGCCAAGTCCCATGGCGGGTTTTATGCGGCCCTTGGAAAGGGCGGGGCGAGACCATCAAGATGAATAGTTGCTGAGTGCCACCACATCGTAGACACTTTTTTGTGTCAGGACATCGTGGACACTTACCTGTTTAGCGTAACGGATAATTGAACTCATCAATCTGGTTTGCGTCCAGATAGAGCTTCAGT
>Ga0068712_1000429_pt1 | contig 82673 bp, 66 predicted proteins | sample MTBAKSrepl1MetaG_FD_62987 | JGI IMG/M metagenome (GOLD analysis project Ga0068712, IMG submission 62987) | Enrichment culture microbial communities from Arthur Kill intertidal strait, New Jersey, USA, that are MTBE-degrading - MTBE-AKS1... | ecosystem: Environmental > Aquatic > Marine >... | reverse complement strand
AGTAAATTGGCGAAGATCGTTCCCATGGACTGGCAGGGCCTTTATTGTCATCCTGTTTATTGGCTGGAAACCATTGTTGACACCAAGCGGTTTGGGGGGGCCTGTTATCGGGCGGCTAATTGGCTTGCCTTAGGAAAGACCACTGGCAGGGGGCTCAACGATCGAATCCACATAGCCAATAGATCCATCAAGGAGGTCTACGGCTATCCACTGGTTCGAGATTTCAAAGCAAAGCTGGGGGGCAAATGATGACAGCTGAAGAGGCACTCAAAACTTATCGCTCTGGCCGGAATGCGGTTGTCGAAACCCTATGTGATATGGATGACCAAATCAGGTCCTTAGAACGCGTTGTGGAATCGCAAAAGGTAGTGATCGCCAAGCTCTCAAAGGATTCCTCCAATTCGAGCAAGCGCCCCTCCTCCGATGACATCACGAAGGCAAAACAGAGAAGGAAGAAGGGAAAACGTAAGATCCGCGGACAACCCGGTCATCCCAGGCATCAGAGATCTCTGGTTTTCGTGCAGTCCGGAAGGCCCCTACCAATCCCGATCGCGACCCCGCATCAGGCAAGGGAAGAAGCCGTCAGTGCCCGAGGACGTCACCATGGCTCGAGAAACCACAGCCGCCCGCGACGTGGAAACCCTGATACACCCTTACACCAACCTCGTCCAGCACTGCGAGAATGGCCCCCTGGTCCTCGAACGCGGAAAAGGCATCTACGTATGGGACCAAGAAGGCAAGGAATACATCGAGGGACTGGCGGGTCTCTGATGCACGGCCCTTGGTTTCGGGGAACAGGAGCGCGCCCGTGCGGCACAGGTGCAATTGGACAAGCTGCCGTACTATCACCTTTTCGGGGGGATGACCCAGGGTCCGGCCGTGGAGCTGGCCGACCGTCTCAAGGCCATGGCGCCCATGCAAGTATCCAAGGTGTTTTTCGTCAACTCGCGATCCGAGGCGAACGACACGCAGATCAAGCTCGTCTGGTATTACAACAACGCCATCGGAAGGGCCGAAAAAAAAAGAAGATCATAAGCCGGCAAAGAGCCTATCACTGGGTCACGGTGGCTGCCGCCAGCCTCACCGGACTGCCCCTGGTGCACATGGATTTCGACCTTCCCATCCCACGGATCCTCCATACGGACTGCCCGCACCATTACCGGTTTTGCCTTCCGGGAGAAACCGAGGAGGCGTTCGCCGCGCGCCTCGCCGAGAACCTGGAAAAGCTGATCCTTAGAGAGGGCCCCGACACGGTGGCTGCCTTCATCGCCGAACCGGTCATGGGGACGGCCGGCGTGATCATCCCCCCGCGCACCTACTTCGAAAGGATAGATGCCGTTTTGAGGAAGTACGAGGTCCTTTTCATCGACGACGAGGTCATCTGCGGGTTCGGGCGAACGGGAAACCCTTTCGGGTGCCAGACGTACGGGTTCACCCCCGACACCGTTTCCGTGGCAAAGGCCTTTTCTTCCGCTTATCTTCCCATCGGAGCCGTCCTCGTTCCCGAGGTCATCTACGAGGCGATGCTGGAAGAAAGCCGGAAGGTGGGCCTCTTCGGCCACGGCTTCACCTATTCGGGGCATCCCGTGTGCGCCTCCGTGGCTCTTCGCAATCTCCAGATCATGGAAGAGCGTCGGATTTTCGAGCACGCACGTTTCCTGAGCCCGCACTTCCAGAAGCGTCTTGCCGCCTTCGGGGACCACCCCCTGGTGGGAGAAACACGGGGCGTCGGCCGGGCCAGGGAGCACGGACTGATCGTCCGGGGTATAGGAGACACCATGGCGTTCTGCCCACCGCTTATCATCACCGAAGATGAGATTGACGAGCTTTTTGCCCGCTTTTCCCGCGCCCTGGACGACACGGAGGCATGGGTGGCGAAAGAAGGACTGCGGACCGCGTAAGTGCCCGCGTGAGAATACATTTCCGTTTTCAGGCGTCGCGGCACGCGTATGGCAAGGCACGAGGAGGGCGAATGGCGGGCCATTTAACCGACGAGCAACGCTGCCATCCGTGATGGATCGGCGCATCAAAATGGGGAGTTATTCTTGAGCAAGCCCTAAGCACCGGCACGACGGGAAGGGTCACTCGCGTTCATAAAGCAGCCAGGCGGAACACAGGACGGTGACGGTGACAAGGACGGCGCCCGCGAGGGCGAAGCTGCTGTAAAACCCAAAACGGTCGATGCAGTACCCCATGACCGGAGTGAGCACGCCCCCGCCCTCCATGGCGGTGAAATAATAGATTCCCAGTACCGTCGAGCGGTTTCGATCCGTGGTGCGGCTGACTATGTAAGCCTCTGAAATGGGCATGCGCGCGGAAAGGCACGTCCCCAGAACAAGGAGAAGCGCCCCCACGGTGATCCCCATGGGAGCCAGAGTGAGCAGGAATATGACCGGTCCCGGAATGAGGCACACGGCAATTACCACCGGCACCTTGCCCAGTCGGTCGGACAAATAGCCCCCCAGGGGAGCGGCCCAGAAGCCCGCAAAATAGACTATGGAAAGAAAGGCCGCGGCGCTTTTCTCCCCAAGGCCGAAGTGATCCACCATGAAAAGAGGAACAAAGGATATGGCCGATACCATCACGGCCGAAGCAAAGGTGCTCAGCACCATGAAGGCGGCAAGGGGCCCCAACCGTCTGGTTGACCGGGGCGGCTCGGGGATCGGTGGGCCGGAAGGTCGGCAGGCCGCTTCCCGCGAGGTACGGCGCCCCAAGAGCACGAAGAAGACGATGCCGAAAACGACAGTGGGAAGGGCCAGGCCCACGAAGGCACCCCGCCAGCCCCAGGCAGCGGCAACGGCCACTCCTGCCAGGGGGGCCAAAAAATAGCTGGCGCTTCCGCCGATGATGTGAAGCCCCAGGGCGCGCCCCCAGTGTCTCGGATCCACCGATGCCGCGATGAGGGGAGGGGCTGCAGGGTGATACCCTCCTCCCAGGATGCCCATAAGGACCAGACACCCTATCATCATGACGTAGCCCTGGGAAAGGCCCACCAGCACTCCTGCCACCGCCACCCCGCAGATGCCGGCGGTGATGAGAGCACGCCGCCCGATGCGGTCGGCGAGCCACCCCGCGGGAAGCTGTCCGATGCCGTAAGACAGGGTGAAGGCCGAAAGGAGCACACCGGACTGGGTGTAATCGAGACCGAAGTCGCGCCGGATCATCGGGAGAAGGGGAACGGGAAGGGCCGTGAGAAGGTGGTGCCCGAAGTGGGCCAGAACAAAGAGCGGAAGCAGCCCCCACAGCAGTGCCTGCAATTCGGATCGGCTGATGGTGTCTCCTCTTTTTCCGGAGCTTGTCTGAAAGTCCCGGTTGGGCGGTCTCCCAAGACACTGAAGAGCGCTTTTCCGGCGTTTGCGCTTGCAGGGGGGGACCCGGTCTTGAGAAGCCTGGGTCCCTTTTTCTAAGACACCTGCCCAAGAAGCCCCTGGCGCGGCGAAGCTGCCAACGCGGCTTTTACGGGCTTTGTGGCCGACTTGTCAAGCGCGGGTGAAGGGCCGACGACCGCGCCTTCCCCCGCGTCCCTGGGGGTTTCGGAAGGAGGAGCCCACCGTGCCGTCGAGGCTGTTGAGGAATTGGCGGAACCATGGGGGATTATAAAGAAGCACGTAAACGAGAAACAGGGCGCTGAGAGGAAGAAAAAAGATCACCAAGTCCACCAGCAGTATGCACACCGACAAGACGATTCGTTTGGTCACGGTCATGGATTGCGCCCCTTGCGTCTTGCACACTCTTCTTCTCAGCGGCCTTTCGCGCTCCGGGTTTCCAGGAACCGCTGCTTAAATTCCTCGGCAGAAGCGGCACCCGAAGACATGCCTCGCACACCGTCATGGGACGGCAGGAAATGCCGAGGGCCCTATCTCGTCCAACCTGGGCTTTCTCTTCCCCAAGGGTGTTTCCTCCTGGACGGGAGGAGTCACCCTGATCCCGTTGGATCCTATCATTTTCACGATTGTTCTGTCCCAGCGAGAATACCATAAGCCCGCGACCTCTCCGGACGCAGTGACGAGCTCGGATCCGTAACCGAGGGGAGGCGGTCCACCGGGAGCCCCCGTCATCAGAACGGCCCACTCCTTGAGCTGCTCCGACGTCGGCTGGACCTGTATCCACAACCGCGTCTCGAGAACGTATTTGTTGTCAATGGCTATGATCGCCCAGGGAATAGCCTCCGGTCCGTGGTAATAATAGGTGTGGTTCGGAAGGAGTACGCCTTCGCCAAAAACGCGGCTCGCCTGCCCACTGGGCCGAAGCCCTCCGTAACCCGTGAGGCAGCCTCCGAGCGCCAGCGGTACCGCTGCAAGCAATAAACCTGCAAATGCCTGCCACAACAGCCTCTTCCCCCGGCCATGCGTTTTGCGTTTCATTCGCATCACCTCCTTGATCTTGCAGAATCGGCGGGTTCACGGCGTAGGCTGCTCCGGCCCCGGGAGGCAATAGCCTCAGGTGTTTGCCAGCCTTTTCCCCAACTCCTCAGCCCTTTCCAACAGGGCCTTGTCCGCCTCGATGGCCCCGGCCTCCATGGCGCTGCCGTACACCATGCCCACCATCTTGGCCCCCACGTATCGAAAAGCGTCTTGGAAGGTGCGCAGCGCATTCACGCATCCTGAATTGAAAGGGTCCGAATCCCCGTAACTCATGGCGATCGCGACGCGCTTGCCCTTGAAAGCGGCCTTGCTGTAAGCCGTAAGGGCAAAACACCTGTCCATGAAGATCTTGGTCTGGGCAGACATGGTGAACCAATAAACCGGACTGGCGATGACCCATGCGTCTGCATCGACAAGCTTGTGGTAGATGGGCTGCATGTCGTCGTCGATGGCACAGCCCTTGCTGTCGCGCCTCTGGCAGGCATAGCACGACTGGCACGGGGCGATGTTGCGCCCGTGCAGGAAGATGCTTTCCACCACGGCCCCGGCTCCTCGCGCCCCTTGGGCGATGCGCCCGGCCAAAAGGGCACTGTTGCCCTTTTCTCTGGGACTGCCTAGCACAACAAGCACCTTGGGTTTCTTGGTCTGTTCGGTCATGATGCCTTCTCCTTACCGGCGGGCGCCAAGGCCCCCGCTAGGACGACCTCGTGTTTGCTCGACCCCTCCTTCGCTCAGCTTTCATACAGTTATAGAATACGCCTTTTGCATACCCTGTCAACGGGGGCGGTGCCACTGCGCACCCGAATCGCTTCGGTTTCTCGACCCTGCCCACCCCTTTGCGACGCAGGATGTTCGAGGGGTGACTTATGGAGGTGTTCCGAGCCCTTTTCCGTATGCGGGACCACTGCGATTGACCCGAGTGACTCCGTTCGGGACTGTTTTTCAGGACGGTGGTCCGAAGCGTACCTTGAGGGTCCTGTTGGGAACGAAATCGCGACCGTGCACATTTTAGGTGGCGCGCATAAATAACAGGGATGAGTCCATCACCATTATACCTTAAGTCTTGTAGCAAGAAGGCTATCTATCGACATCAGCAATTCTAATTTCAGAACTCTTGACCTACTAAAATAGTCCTCATGAGTAAATTGTCGACTATCGTAAGACAATCCAATGAGTTACGGAGGATGTGCGGAAAGTAGTGGTTTTCGGGTGGGGAAAATAGTGGTGACACTCTCGTGGGCTTTTCGGGTTCTAATTTTTGCTACCCTGAGTCGAATTGAAAGGAAGCTGTCATGCCCGAGTTGATCCTGCCTCTGGTACCACAAGGAAGTACCACGATCTGCGTGAATACGGCGTGGTGGAATTTCCTGACACCGAGCGGGTGATAAACCCGCGGTGGCGGGAGCTGGACCGGTCCCGCGATCAATTGCAAACCAAGCTCCGGTACCGGCGTGCGCGGTTTGCCGAAATCACGATAGTGTCGGTATTCCGCTTGAGGCTGCCACCTCAGGCGCGGCGTCGTTCCAAAAGACCTACACCCCCCGTCAACCGTTCCCCGAGCTGACTCGCAAGCTGCAACGAAGAGATGGCGAGATTGCGCTCTTCAAGTGCCTTGGTGACACTGCGGTGGTAGCGCAAATTCTGGAACCCTTCCAGAACCGGACCCCACGAATCATCAGTCGGCAGAGCTTTCTCCAGGGAGTTCACAAATTGCTTCAAAGCCCTCACATTCTCAGCGTACCGTACTCCGTACTTCCCCGCCATGGCCTGAGGATCCAGAGTTTGGCCCGGGTCGAGAACGCACGAACCGATCTCTTACTGAAAAGGCCGGTGATTCAGCAGGGGTTTGATGCTCTCCTCGCCTGCTTCCTTCACGGCTTTTGTGATAGTCTCATCGAGAGAATGCCGGCGTCTTCTCTCGTCCGCTTTTGGCCATTCCTCTTTCAGCTTGCTCACTTGGGCATCAAAGCCGACCTCGGCCACCAATCTACGGCCTGCTTCAATCGATGCCGATAACAGGGACTCCCAGATCACGGGTCACCTCCCCCTTTCCAATACCGGAGAGAAAACTCCAGCCACCGAGTTTCTTTTCTCTCGGAGCATGTAAACCCGTCGTCATGGAATCCAACTTCCAAGGCCCCTCCTGATTTGTGTCTCGTATACTTTGGCAAGTGTCTCATCTGCTGCACCGGGGGTTTTGCTACGCAGAAGCACCCCTGGTGGGAAACGGCCAGCAAGTGCCATAGAAGCGCCACATCAGACTCAGGCCCAGGCCCAGGAAATGGTCCCTCCATGCGTACCCACCCACTTGCCATATGACCAGTTTCGGCAGCCTTGGGGCTGGAACACCGCCTGGCCCGATAGCAGATGAGCGCGTCTGCTTGGTCAACAAGCCCGGTGCCATGCTTGATCAATGGCACAAAGGGTAGCAGACAAAGAGGCCCCTGCCCCACAATTTCCCTCGCGTCCGTTTCATAGATCTTGACCAAGCGATACGCAAAGCGCACCTCTTTGTCCTCGTAAAAGTCCGTTGCCGAACCTGAGGCACGGAACAGGATGACACACGAAAAGGCCCCCACTTCGTGACGAAGAAGACCAAGGAGGCCGCGGTCAGCGGTATCCCGCATCCGGCCGTGACCGAGTGTCCGAGGGCCTATGTGGTGCTCAAAGACGGAGAGACGGCCGGCGTCACAGGGGCCCTGACTGCATCCAGTTCCTGCCCATGACGTCGGCCACCTCATGTCCTACCCCATGATGCCCGCAGAGGGGGCACCTTCGGGATGTAACGATCCCTGTCACGATGTCCTCATGGCTCATGTCTCGCATGTCGTCTTTTACCTCCTATCCGCGCATCGGAGAATCGGTCCGACCATGGCCCGAGAAATTCAAACAACGGGAGGAAGATCCGTCATCCGTCTCAACATGATTCTCCCACGAGAAGGTTCCAAACCCTTCAGTCCGGCCCTTTGAGCGGGATACCCCATTTTTTCATATACTTCCAGATGGCGGTCCTGCTCACGCCCATTCGCCTGCCTGCTTCTGCCTTGTTCCAGTCGCATTCCAGCAGAACCTGCATCAGGAGGTCATGGGAAAGGTGCGCGTTGGAACCAAGACGGGTAGGAAAGGAATCGGGCGTTTTCGATACAACGGGCTGATAGGGTGTCTGTCGGATTTCAACCGGAAGGTCGAAGAGGTCAATCTGGTCGCCGGCACAGAGGACAAACGCGTGCTCAATGGCGTTTTCCAACTCCCGCACGTTGCCTGGCCAGTTGTAGTCCATGAGGATTCTCATGGCAGAGGGAAGGATGCCCTGGATGCGCTTGCCGGTCTTTTGATTCTGACGTTGGATGAAATGGCTTGCCAACAGCGCAATGTCCTCTCTCCGTTTCCGCAGAGGGGGGATGTGGATGGGAAATACCTTAAGACGGTAATACAGGTCGTCACGAAAATGGCCGCTCTTGACCAGGCCGTACAGATCCTTGTTGGTGGCCGCGATCACCCTGATATCGATCGTCCGCTTCTGTGATTCGCCGACCCGTTCAATCTCCCGTTCCTGAAGGACACGCAGCAGCTTGACTTGAATAAATGGGCTTATCTCTCCGATTTCATCGAGAAAAATAGTCCCTCCGTCGGCCTCCTCAAACCGGCCGCTACGATCACGCACCGCACCGGTAAATGCCCCCCTGACATGACCGAAGAGTTCGCTCTCCAGGAGCGATTCTGAAAGGGCGCTGCAGCTTACCGCCACAAACGGCATGCTGGAGCGGGTGCTGTTATAATGAATGGCGCCGGCGACCCGTTCCTTTCCGGTCCCGCTTTCACCCTGTATCAGGATGGTGGCATCGCTTGCGGCCGTGGCCCGGATGGCTGAGAAGATCTGTTGCATGCAATGACTTTTCCCGATGATGTTCTCAAAGGTGTGGACCTCCCCAAGCCGCAGGTTGGCCTCCTCTGCCCTTCGCCGGGCCTTTGCCAGTTCGGTGAGGTCGGTAACGGTCTCCACGACCCCTTTTATCGAACCGTGGCAGTCCGTTACGAGTCTGGCATTCTTGACCACCGGTACGTCCGCTCCGTTCTTGTGTCTCAGAAAGCATTCCTGGGCCTGAACGGGACCATTGTAAATGCCGCATTCGTGGATGCCGGTGGGACAGCTTTTTGAGAAGCAGAGGCTGAAATGGAGCATCATGCAACCATTGCCGATCGCCTGCTCGGCTGTGTACCCGGTAATCCGTTCCATGGCAGGGTTCCAGGATGTGATCCGTCCATTGTGATCCAGGGTGAATACGCCATCGGCCATGCAGTCGAGGAGCAGACCGGCGAAGTTGGGATCTAATATGGTTTTTCCTTTCATAGCAATTGCCATCCATTGTTGCTGGGCCGGAGAGCCCAAAACATTCGGGCTTCCTATTCTGAAAGGGAGACGCCGAGGCACGGTGTCTATTGGGGGATCCCCCACCATAACGTTACAAAAACGTTACCGATAGTATAGGTAACGCTCCTTTGGCGTGTCAATTGTTTTATCGTGAGGTGTCAGCCGGCTTTGAAAGGATCAGAAAGCTCTTTGATTTTATAATAAACATCGGGTGGTTATCTAATGCTACCAGCAGCATTGGCACCTAATGGAACGGCTGCATTTTCACATGGCACGATTGTTGACTAAGGCGTTCGCAGGGTGCACAGGAGAGACTCTCCCAGACAGGGAATCGCAGCGCAATGGGCGCACAATAGGGAGAAGATCGAGATGACGGTCAAACAGATTCAGTCCGCTGAGGGATTTCACAAGGCCATCCAATACGGGGTCACCCTTGTGGACTTCAACGCGCCATGGTGTGCGCCGTGCCGGTCGCAGGAGCCCATTATCGAGGTCCTGGCCCGGAGGTTTAAGGGAAAGGCGTTGGTGGCATCTTTGAACGTGGACGAACACGGTGATGTGGCGGCCCAGTTTGGCATTATGAGCATCCCGACGTTGATCATCTTCAAAGAGAATAAGGAGATTGAGCGGTTTGTGGGGCTTCAGCCTGAGGGGACCCTATCGGAGGCCTTGAAGAGTCTGTTGCAGTAAAGGCCATGTGCTCTCTTGAGGTTACTTATAATCATTTATATCAATCAGTTGGGTAATTTCGGTCAGGTCAAACATGAAGGCCGTGGGAACCCATTTTACGGAGGAGGATGCAATGAACAGGATGTTTGATAAATTCAACATAGGGGGTGTGGAACTCGTGAACCGCTTTGTGTTCCCGCCGATCAAGCTGGCGAGGGGGAACCCGGACGGAACCGTGACAGAAGGCCAGCTTTCCGTTTATCGCCAGATCGCAACCCGTGGACCGGGCCTGGTGATCCTGGAACCTGTATCGGTCACCGCCAACGGCCGGGAACACCCCAAACAGCCGTGCATTCATCTGGCAAACAGCGTCCAGGAACTGGCCAAGATCATCGATCTGATCCATGACCAGGATAGGCGCGTCTGCATCCACCTGAATCACGCCGGCGCCGCCGCCCTTCCGAAAATCATCGGAGGGCCGCCCAGGGCGCCCTCCGTCATGACCTGTGTCGGCAGGGAAGAGACGGTTTCCGTGGCCCTCACCGACGCAGAGATTCAGGAAATCCTGCAGGGCTTCCAGTCTGCTGCGGCAACGGCTCGGCAGGCGGGCTGCGATATGATCGAAATCCAGGGAGGGCATGGGTACCTGATCTCTCAGTTTCTGAATGGCAAATTGAACAAGCGGGACGATCGCTACGGACAGCACAGGACCCTCTTCGCCAGGGAGGCCATCGCCCGGGTGAGGGAAGGGGCACCTGATCTTCCCTTGATTCTTCGAGTATCGGGCAATGAGATGTCTCCTGAATTCGGCATCAGCCAGGAAGACCTCATGCCGATGGTCGATGGGGCAGCGGAAATGGGGATCCACGCCATTCACGTGGGGATGGGGAATGCCTGTTTCAGCCCCCCCTGGTATTTCCACCATGGGAGTCTTCCGGACAAGCCGCAGATGGACGCCCTATCCTGGGTGCGTCACCACACCAGCCTGCCCGTGATCGTTGCCGGAAGGATGGGGAGAAGGGAAAAGATCGAGCGTGTCCTCAATGAAGGACTCGTCGATCTGGTGGCCCTGGGAAGGCCGCTCATCGCGGATCCTGGCCTCATCGAGAAATGGCGGAACAGAAAGGATGAGACGACCATGGCGTGCGGCTACTGCCTTCAGGGATGTCTCCATCGCATGAAGAGCGGCGAGCCGTTGGGCTGCAATCTGAACCCGGGCCTGGGTCTGCCTGACCTCGCGCCCACCGCAAAACCGCTCAAGGTCCTGGTCGCCGGAGGGGGACCGGCCGGTATGAGCGCCGCCTTGTACCTGAAGAACAGGGGGCACCAGGTGACTCTAACAGAAAGGGCCGATCGCCTGGGCGGCCAGTTTGCCCTGGCGTGGCAGGCCCCGGGAAAGGAGACCATGAAGGAGGGGCTGGATGGGCTGGAACATGCGCTCAGGTCGAGCGGGGCCAGGATACTGTTGAACCGGGAGGCAGACGCCACGATAGTTGAAGCGGAAAAGCCAGACCTCTTGGTCTGGGCGGCAGGGGCTGTCCAGAATATCCCTGATATCAAGGGGCTTTCGGATCAGTATGTCATGACCTCCATCGAATATTTCCAGGGCGTCAAACCCATCAAAGGCCCGCGTATTCTGGTCATAGGGGCGGGAAGGACCGGAATCGAGATCGCCGAAAAACTTGGAAAGGAAGGCTTTGAGGTGGTGTCCACCAAACGGACCGACCCCATCGGGAGCATGATGGAGATGATTACCAAGAAACTGGCCCTCATGCGGATCGGCAACATGGACAAGGTAACCCTGATGCCGCATACCGCAGTCAAAGCCTTCAACAGCGATGATGTGGAAGTGGAAAGGGATGGCGAAAAGCTGAGGCTGGAGCCCTTCCAAACCGTCATCCTTTCCTCGGGTATGGTGTCTGCGCCAAGACCGGATAAGGACATGGCGGCGAAGGTCCCCCATCTGGAGACCATCGGAGATGCCAATGAGGTTCAGGACATTTATAGCGCGGTGCACGCGGGGTACGATCTTGCCTTCAGGTATTGACAAGGCAGGTCATCTTATAAGGTCTACTAAAAATTAAGGAGTCATGCCTATGAATTCCATATCATTTGCCGACATAGCCATTGTGTCCTGCGGGACCTTGAGCATGGAATTGGATCATCTCAGAAACGAGGGGTTCCTGGATACGAAGCACCTGTTTCTGACAACTCCCGGTCTCCACGAGGATATTCGGGAACTGGAGCGGCAGTTGATTGCGCGAATCGAAAAAGCCAAGGAAAAGGCGGAAAAAGTTCTGGTCGTGTACGGGGGCAAGTTCTGCTATGTGAATGCGGATGAACCCACGCGGACAATGCGGACCATCATTGAGGAGCAGGGACCTGGCGTGAAGCGGATCGAGGCCACCCACTGCATGGACATGATCGCCGGCCAGGAAGAACGGAACAGGATCGCTCAGGAGGTGGCCGGCGGGGAAAAGGTCTGGTGGATGACGCCGGGTTGGGTCAAATTCCGCCACAACGTGTTCAAGGGATGGGACAAGGGCCTTGCCAATGAGAATTTTCCCAGGCATACAGGAGGAGCAGTGGTTCTGGATGGCATCGGATATCTGGACGGATATATGAATGAAAACCCAGAGGCGTTTCTGGAGTACTGCGACTGGATGGGGATCCCCATGCAGCCCTATCCCGTGACCTTGGACCGGTTCAAATCACTGCTGCTGGATCAGGCGAAGATACTGCTGGGGGTGTAGGGTGTGACTCGTGGATTTTTCCTGATGCTCCCGATTAGGGTTCGGAAAGGCGAATGAGGGTTCCCAAAGATGCCTCGAATCTCTCAGCGGGCAGAGGATCTCGCACGGCAACATCGCGGCAGGCGCCCATGGTGACCTGGAAGGGGGGCACCGCTTCCATGTGATCCAGGCATCAGGCCCCGAATCACCTCGGCTGCATCGCAGACGGGAAGCAATCTGGCGCGCGCACCGACTACCGTTACCAAGTGCCCCTCCTGTTTCTGCCATCGGTCGAGAAAGGAACCGGCCCCCCAAGGTTGGGGCGTGAACGCCCGTCGTGGGATTGGGGACACCCGGCCAGCTTGTGGCGGAGGCAAGAAGAGAATCGAAGGGTCGCTCGCGGCTTGCGGCAGCATCGCCTTGCTCGCAGATGCGTGTTCCGGGCGCCTTACCATCATAGCCTCCGGCAGGCCGGCTCGCTGCGAGCGCCTCCGCCTCAACCTCGAAGGCGTGCCCACTAACTCATGGCGCCACGGGGACCGACCCATCGCAATGAGACCTACCGTGTCTGCCGGCCACGGGGACACGTCCGGCCAAGGCCGGTGCGTCAGCAACACGCCCGAGCTCCACCTGCTCTGCCAGGAAATCTCCGACCAGTTTCTTTGCGCCCACCAAAAGGGCGGTTTCGTTCCCCCCGGCGGCGTACTCGACAAGCCACAGCGCTCCGGAGACCTGATTTACCTTCTCCGGTGGGTGGGAAAGCAACGGCAACCCGCTCGCCCCTTGATCGGCGCGGAAAAAGATCGAGACACGCCCGTCCCAGACCGGGCCCGTTGCGATCACATCGCCTTCCCCTTCAACCAGAGGTCGCCGTCAGCGGCGATTGGAGGAACCCTCCAGGGGGACGGACCTGTTGGAACCGACTTCGGCTCACTCACCGGTCAAGAGGGCGAGCTTCGCCCAACCGCGTGTTGCCTGCTGATCATCGCAGTAAAACGACTGCAAGACCTCATGGTGTTGGGGTCCTGGGGCTTGGTGGTCGGTTTCCGGAGCGCCAGGCACATCGCAGTAAAAGGACTCCAGTACTTGGTGCTGCAACACCTCCGGAACCATCGGTGCGCAGTAGAACGACTCCAGGACCTCGTAGCCGTATCGTGGCTCGGTGCTCTTTGCCAAGCCCGTTCCCGTTAGGCTGAGCATTACGAACGCGATACCCACAAGCAACATGGCTTTATTCATGACTCTCCTCCTTCCTTACCGTTCCTGTTGTCCTGCTCAGGACCTACGCTGTTCTCCTGGCTGTCAGGCGGAGAGGAAAATACCTGAAATTCAATCGGCAGGATTCCATGATGCCTTTAGAAACCCTGTCCACAACGGAGGAAATCCCGTATCATGGCGTGCCGATCCTCTCCGGGTTGACACAAGGGTCGATCTTGCTCATATTTATGGTGCTTCCTAAGCACCAGGAGTGTTGGCGCAAACGGCTGTGGAAAGGTGAATCCGAAGGGGCTGGAGAGAGCCAGGGAAACTGGTGCGGCTGCCTATAAAGACTGCATCACCGGGGGGCCTCGTGATATCAAAGGGCAGAGCAAAGCGGCGGCCATTGAACCAGGAAGACATAGCGCAAAAAGACAACGGTACCGGCAAAAACGATAGCGCGCTGCCGCAAAAGAACTAACCGGAGGGAACCGGTTACAAAAAGGGGGCTAGGGTGAAAAAAATATCCATATGCGGGAAAGGCGGCTGCGGAAAAAGCGCCGTGACGACGCTGCTGGCAGAGGGACTGCAGAAGAGAGGTTATGAAGCGCTTGTGGTGGATTCCGACGAATCCAACCCCGGGCTCTACCGGATGCTCGGATTCGAGGGCCCTCCCGGCTCCCTCATGGAGCTCATTGGGGGGAGGAAAGGTGTGCGAGAGATCCTCAAGCCCGATGAATTTGGCCAGGGAGAGGATGCCGAGCCTGTGCTTCTGGCGCGCCCCGTCATAACCCTTTCCGATATCCCCGACGAGTACATGAGGCGCAGGGAAGGCATCAGGCTGGTGACGGTGGGAAAGATCGTCGAGGCAGGAGAAGGGTGTGCCTGCGTGATGGGTTCCATGACCAAGCGTTTCCTGGAGAGGCTTCAACTGGAAGAAAACCAGGTGGTCCTTGTGGATATGGAAGCAGGGGTGGAGCACTTCGGAAGAGGGGTGGACACCAGCCTCGACGGTATACTGGTCGTGATAGAACCCTCTTTTGAGTCCCTTCTGATCGCCGAAAAGATCCATGAGATGGCACAGTCCATCGACATTGGCGAAGTGTGGGCGGTTCTCAATAGGGTGGAGTCGGAGGATATCGCCGACACGCTTCGAGAGCAACTGGAGAAAAGGGATATCCCCGTTATCGGCACCATCCGAATGGACCGTGAGTTGCTCCAGGCAAACCTGGCCGGAAAGCGACTTTTTGGACATCAGGCCTCGGAAGATGTGGAAAAGATCCTCGACGCCCTGTTGTTTTGAGAAGGCAGAGAAATCCCCGGAGCACGCTTCATGGATTGGGTCTCACGCAACGTCCACGGACGAAGGATTGATGGTACAGCTCTTTGCAGCGATGTCGTACCAGTGAGCGCAACAGAGGGGGTGAGGCGCGACATTCGCCTCACTCGGCGTGATGACACCTGACACCAAGCAAAAAAGGGCCCGATCCGGACAACCACCGTCCGCCGGGCCCTTGTCATGTCATCACGTCCGACCGCTGACGATCAAAGTGCTTGCCAGATCCCCTCTATTTCCTTCCTGTCCACGTCAAACACAACATTGTTGGGAGGGAGGGGCTCCTTCTTCAGGAAATCGGGCATGGGGTCCGTCTTCAGGTCGAGGCCCGCCTTCTCGTTGAAGCCCAATTCTGCCTTGATGGTCCTGGCCCCCAGGGCAAAGACATCCTCGGGTTTGACACTGATTCCGTAACGAGCGCTGAGCATCTCCGCAAAAACGGGGAGTATGGTGGGGCCCTTGGTCGGCATGGCCAACATGCAGTATCCCATGCTGTCCATGGCTGCCATGAAGAGCTGTACGTCCCGCGAGCGACCCACCTGCCCCTCCTTGTTCAGGGAGTCACGATAGTCGATTCCCGCAGTGTGGTCCGCCCCCATGGCCGACGTGGCGTAGGTGACACCCACGGCCTTGCACGCCCTCGGATCGTGGGCCGGGATGGCCTGTCCCCGAACCGCAGGCACACGATCCAGCCCGTACACCTTTGCCGTGACCGTCGCGCCCTGCCCCAAAATCCTTCCGAAGGGCGTCCCCTTTTCTATTTCCTCCAAAGCCTTGAGCACGGCATCCACATCTCCCACCGGGATGAGTCCCGCCTCCATGGCCTGTGCCACCGCGCTGCCGATCTCGATGGTGTCCAGGCCCAGTTCGTCGCACATCCTGTCGAGGCGCCCTATGGAATCGGGGCTCCATATTTCGAGGTTGGATCCCAGCAGGGCAAGGGTTTCGTATTCGAGAGCCGAGGTGAGGTGCTTTCCCTCCGGCCCATGGTATACGATGGAGCAACGCACCACGCAGCCCGGCATGCAGCCGTGCATGCTGCCGCCGCGCTGCGTATTGAGCTTCTTGATGTTTTCTCCGAAAAGATTTTCCACCTCGGGACACGGGCCGCCCCGGTAGTTTCTCATGGGCATGCTGCCGATGGTGCTCGCGAAGCTGATGACCCCGGGGGTGCCTAATTCGGAGTTGCCCCGGGGCATTCCCTTGTCGGCCTTGAGGTTATCCACGAAATCCTTGACCGTGCGCTGGAAAGCTTCTGCGTCTTTGAGGGGCACACGCGAGGTGCCCGCATCGTCGATGACGATGGCCTTGAGCCCCTTGGCCCCCATCACCGCGCCAAGCCCTCCCCTGCCCGCATGACGCGACGGCCGGTTGTCGGCGTCGGTTACGGCCACCGACGCGGCCGCCATGCGTTTTTCGCCCGCAGGTCCGATGGAAACGACCCCCACCTTGTCTCCATACCGCTCCTGAAGCCTGGCAACCAGCTCATAGTTCCGCTTCCCCACAAGGTCCCCTGCGGGGAGAAACTCGCATCCGTTCTGGTCGATCTTGACGATGAAGAAAGCGTCCTTCTCGGGCTTTCCCTCCACGACGACGGCCTTGATGCCTAAACGATCCAGCTTCTGGGCCACGTTGCCTCCCGCGTTGGCTTCCTTGATACCGCCCGTGAGGGGACTCTTGGCGCCCACCGAAAGCCTTCCGAAAGAAGGGGCCATGGTCCCGGCAAGAGGTCCCGGAGCCAGGACAAGCTTGTTGCCGCTTCCAAGTGGATGGCACAGGGGGTCCACTTCACGATTCAGAATCTCGGCGCTCAGCCCCCGCCCGCCCAGCAGACGGTCCTGTTCAGCGGTCTTCTCTTTGGTGGCAACCCCCTTGCCCATGTCCAGCCGCAGGATGTAGTCCATAGAATCCTCCTTTCTCCGATGCAGGCCCGTGCCCTGGGAGATGACGATTTCCGGAAATCGAGGGCTCCCCTCAAAATGGGAAGCATGCACACGACATTGGGGCACAGGCATCCACCGTTTACATTCCAGCCTCGATGGCGCTCAGGTCCCCGTCCGCCCGGTCAATGGAAGCGACAGTACGCGGCATGCAACGCGACAGTCAAGCCATAAAGGGCGGACTGCCGATCCCAGGCCCTTCTCGCAGGCGGCCCTTGGTAGATGGAGTCGATAGGGGTCAGTATTGGCTGTATTTTCGCCTTGACAGAGGCGAAACAACCAAGATGCACAACATCGAGGGCGCTGTCTCCCTGACGGTGCGTCCATCAGGGTGCCGTACGGCCCCTGAAGGGCGCAAGGCCGCACCTTCCATGGGAAAGGGGCGCATTTTGTAAAGGACGGCCTCTTGTGGTAGAAATGAAAGTTCATGAAATGACCGTGTCCGGAGAGCTGGGCTCCCTCCGAGCACCCCCGACCGGCTGCCGCGGGCCGGCCCGGCCCGGCCCGGGGCTGTCAAAACAAGCGTGATGGGAGGTGACAAGTGGATCTTCTGGAGGCAATTCGAACCCGCAAGAGCGTGAGGGGGTACAAACCAGACCCCGTGCAAGAAGATGTGCTGCGAAGCATCCTGGAGGTCTCCTTTCGTTCGCCTTCCGCGCTCAACGGCCAGCCGTGGGAAGTCACCGTGGTGGCAGGACCCGTATTGGAGAAGATCAAGGACGGCAATGCGCGAATGCTAGCCTCCGGCGCTGCGCCCCGCCTCGACATCCCCATGGAGCCCCTTCAAGGGGTGCACAGGCAAAGGCAGGTGGAGCTTGCCATGCGCATCTTCGACCTCATGGGGATCGAAAGGGAAAACCAGCAACAGAGGGCCCGGTGGATGGAAAGGGGTTTTCGCTTTTTCGACGCCCCCGCGGCGTACATCCTGTATGCTGACAGGTCGGTGGACACGGCTCGGGCCCAGTTCGACGTGGGGATACTCTCCCAGACCATCTGTCTGGTGGCTCTGATCCACGGGCTGGGAACCTGCATCGGGGTCCAGGGGGTCATGTACCCCGATGTGGTCAGACGCTTTACGGGCATACCCGAATCCAAGCGCATCAGCATTTCCATTGCCATCGGCTATCCGGACTGGGAGTTTCCCGCCAACCGCCTGGTCAGCGCACGGGAACCGGTGGAAAGCCTCTGCCGGTGGTGCGGGTTCGAGTGAGGGCCTTTACCATCGTTGCGGGCAGCCTTTTTGGTGGGCAGTGCCCACCCTCATAAAACCTCAATTCCGGCGAGGAGCCGAGGAGATGGACATCGACACGGTCGTTCCAGGACACGGAGACCCCGGGGCAAGGAGGCGGCAACGGCCATCCGCCTTTACTTCGAAGCGTTGCGCGATCGTGTGCGCGGCCTCTTGGAAAAGGGAGCGGACAAAGACGAGATCATGCGCAGTGTGGACATGAAGGACTGCATGCCCGTGCCGGCCGGAGAAGAAGCCCGGGCACAGGCGGCTCACGACGTCTCCCGGATGTACGATGAACTTCGAAAGGGCTACCCTTAGCCTGGCCGGGCCCTCGCACGCCCTTCGCGTATTGTTTGAAAGGATTCGGTAATCATGCAACCCGCACGGATGATCGTCTATTCGGATTACCTCTGACCCTGGTGCTATGTCGCGGCGGTTCGTCTGCGAAAGATCGAGGTCGAGTTCGGAGCGGATCTTGAAATGCAGTGGCACAGCTTTCTCCTGCGTCCCCGGCCGGGCAGGGAGAGGAGCCTGGAAAATTTCAAACAGTACACCCAGGGGTGGCGGCGCCCCGGCGCCATGGAAAGCGAGGCGGTTTTCAGTGTCTGGTCCACAGAGGAGGGGCCGCCCTCCCACAGCATCCCGCCCCATCTGGCCGCAAAGGCCGCATGGCTGGTGAGCGAAGAGGCTTTCGAGGCCATGCACGAACGCCTCTTTCGCGCCTACTTCACCGAAAATCGTGACATCACCCACCCGGACGTTTTGGAAGAGCTGTGGCTGGAGCTCAACCTTCCACCCCTTGGTCTTCACAAGACAAGGGACCCCGAGCTCGTCAAGGAAATCTTCACCCAGCACGAGCAGGCGGTGCAGCACGGTGCCACGGGCGTTCCTGCCTATCACATGGTGGGGGGGGTCGGTGCCTTCATGGGAGCCGAGCCCCTCGAGACCTTCCGTCGATGGATCCGCCGTACGCTGGACACCCGAGGGGGTAATCCGTGCACCCTGGGATGAAAATCGCAACCTGAGGGTTGGGTTCTCGCAAAAGGTGCCTCGCCCGGGTGTGGGGGAGAAAAGGCTTCAGGTGTCAGTGGGGGGGATTGACGGAAGGCACCGGACGGATAAGCCCTTAAGGATAAGGATAAGGATAAGGATAAGGATAAGGATAAGGATAAGGATAAGAACCATCCATGCGCTTCCGGCCCTGCATAGATCTTCGCAACGGTCGTGTGGTCCAGATCGAGGGGGGGTCCCTGACGGACGACGGCACGGGGACCGTGACACACTTCGAGACGTTGCGATCACCCGCGGCTTACGCCCGGATGTACAGTGAGGACCTTCTGCCCGGGGGACACGTCATCTCGCTGGGACCGGGAAACCGGGAGGCGGCCCTATCGGCCCTGGGGGCCTTTCCGGGGGGCATGCACATGGGAGGGGGAATCACACCGGAAAACGCCCGGGACTACCTCGACGGGGGGGCCAGCCACGTGATCGTCACGAGCTACGTGTTCCGGGAAGGCGCCGTGGACGCCGAGCGGCTTGCCCTCCTTGTAAGGGCCGTGGGCAAGGACCGCCTCGTGCTCGATCTGTCGTGCCGGAAAAGGGGATCGGATTTCTGGGTGGTGACCGACAGGTGGCAGAGGTTCACCCGGGTCAGCATCACCAGGGAAAACCTCACGGGCCTATCCGCGCACTGCGATGAGCTCCTGGTGCATGCAGTGGACGTGGAAGGCAAACGCGTCGGCATCGAGGAGTCCCTGGTGGAAATGTTGGGGGACTGGTCTTCTGTTCCGGTGACCTATGCAGGCGGCGCCTCGTCGCTGGCCGACCTGGACAGGGTCCGTGACCTTGGCAAGGGGAGGGTGGACCTTACCATCGGCAGCGCCTTGGACATCTTCGGGGGTGCGGTTGCCTACCGGGAAGTGGTGGCCTGGCAGCGTCGTATGGAAGGCGGGGAAGAGCCCCAGCCCCCTCCAAGCTCTAACCGGCAGCCAGACCCAGCTCCTTCGCGTTGACGATACTCGGCACCGCCGGAGGAGGCTCCTTGCCCATGAAGGGGCCCATGTCACACTCCTGCCACAGGGGAAATCCCATCAGGATTCCCGCCACATTGCAAGCGGCCAGTACGGCCATGGCCTGCCGGGTCCACACGGTGGCCGAGCCGATGTGGGGCAAGACCACGGCATTGGGAAGCGCAGCGAGACCCGGCTGCATCAGCGGCTCGTCCTCGAAGACGTCCAGCCCCACCTTGAATTCCGGATGAGCCCGGCAGTGCACCACCAGGGCTGCCTCATCGATCACCGGGCCCCGGCTCGCGTTGACCAGCACGGCATCGGGCTTCATCATCCCCAGCCTCCCGGCATCGAGAAGATGCACCGTTCTCCCATCGAGAACGGTGTGGAGGCTGACCACGTCCGCTGTGCGCAAGACCTGCTCCACATTGTCGGCACGCGTGCACGTCACCGGCGGCTCGCTCCTGGATGCGAGCCACCCGGCGTAAGCGGTCACATATTCTTCCAGGGGTCTGTTCGGTGAAGGATCGTAGTAAACGAGGTCCATCCGGAAGGCTTCGACCATCATCCTGGCATAGGCCGACCCGATCTGCCCCGCTCCGATGACCCCCACGGTCTTGCGACTGAGCAGTGCGCCCAGGAACAGGTCGGGAAGCCAACCCTCGTACCTTCCACTGCGCATGAAGGCATCGGCTTCCACCACGCGGCGCGCCGCTACGAGCGTGAGGGCAACGGCCAGCTCGGCCGTCGTCTCGGTCAGCACTCCCGGCGTGTTGCCCACGGCTATGCCGTGCCTGGTGGCCCCCCGAACATCCACGTTGTTGAAGCCCACCGCGTAGTTGCTGTACACCCTGCCCCCCGCGGACTTGAGAGCCTGGAAAAGCGGTTCGCCCCATGTTTCGGTGAGCTGTCCTATGGCACCGTCGCACCGGTTTCCGATTGCGGATTCGATTGCCCGAGGCTCCAAGGTGCCCTTGGACGTGCACAGGTCCACTCGGCAGCTCGCCGTGGTGAGTATGTCCAGCCACCTCTGGCCCGGAAGCCGCCTGGTCACCACCACGCGCCTGCTGCCCTGCGGGTTGTACGCTTCCCATTGCTCGACTTTCAAGGCAATCTCCTCTGCGTTCTCGTTTCGTTTCTCTCCGGTTCGGAAAAGCAAAGCGCTTGTCGGGGTCCGTGTCAAGCGGAAAAGCCTTTGTATCCTCCGGCTGCTTCGGCCGGGGCATTACGGGCGAGCCGTGCCCTTGCGCAGGCCGCGTGATTCCTTCTTGATACGGGGCCCAATGTGTGAGAATGTTTATTTTTTTTCCATTGCCTCTCGGCGGCAGATGGGGCGGTTTGTTCCTGAAGGGGCAAACGGAGCAGATTTCTAATTCTGGAACAAACGGAGGCCTTTTCACAGATGGACCTGGACCTCACCAAGGAACAACGAATGATCCGCGAAGAAGTCCGGCGTTTCGCCCAAAAGGAGATAGGGCCCAGGGCCGAGCACATGGACCGCAGTGGAGAGTATCCATACGACATCCTGGAAAAAATGGCCGACTTGGGTCTGATGGGGATACCCTTTCCCGAAGAGTATGGCGGCATGGGCAGTGACTGGGTGAGCACCCATCTGTGCATCGAGGAGATATCGAGGGCCGATATCACCCTCGGGGCCCTTCTCGATGTGACAACGAGCGTGGTGGGGCAGGAACTTGCCGTTTTCGGGACCGAGGAGCAGAAACGGCAATACCTTGTTCCCATCGCTCAGGGAAAGAAGATCGGCGCCTTCGGCCTCACCGAGCCGGACGCGGGTTCGGACGCCGCCTCCATAACTGCCACGGCCGTGCGCGATGGCCACCGCTGGGTGCTCAACGGAACCAAGAGGTTCATCACAAACGTGGGCCTAGACAACGCCTCCATCCTTCTTGTGGCCGCACGTGTGGTCGAGGGCGGGGGCACCGTCTCCACCTTCATCGTTCCGAAGGAGGCACCGGGTTTCATGGTGGGCGAAAAATACCGAAAGATGGCGTGGAACGCCTCGGCCACCCACGAAGTCATCCTCGACAACTGCACCATACCCGAGGACCATCTTCTCGGCGACCCCAACCGAGGGCTCGCCCAACACCTATCGGTCCTTCAGACCGGCAGGATCAGCATCGCGGCCATGGCAACGGGTCTGGCCCAGGCTTGCTTCGACGAAGCCCTCACCTACGCACGCCAGCGGCGCCAGTTCGGTCGGCCCATTTTCGATTTTCAGAGCATCCAGTTCAAGCTGGCGGACATGGCGGTGGCCCTGGAGCTGTCCCGAAACATGTATCTCAAGGCGGCCTGGCTCAAGGACAGGGGCCGGGAGCACACCTTCGAAGCGTGCGCCGCCAAGCTCTACGCCTCGGAAATGGCCGAAAAGGTGGCCAGCGACGCCTTCCAGATCCACGGGGGATACGGGTTCATGGACGAATACCCCGTTTCGCGCTACTATCGGAGCTGCAAGATCCTCCAGATCGTGGAGGGGACGTCGGAGGTACAGAGAATAGTGATCGCAAGGCTCCTCGGGGGGAAAAGGAGCGCGTCCTAGAGCGTGTCGTCCCTTGCGTGGAGGCCCAAGCACCTGGGGCCGGGGGGCCAACGGCGGATCTTCTGCGTAGTGAGCACGAACGCGAACCCAGGAGCCTCAAGAGCAGGGCAGGGGTTCGATGTGAAGCGAGGACCTGGGATTCAGGGTCTTGAGAAACCGGATTGTAAAGGCCATGGTCATCCGGCACGGATGACGGGCGGGGGTCTAAAATCATGGAAAAGAGCAGGCTTTTCAGGGATTGGGGCACTTTCTACAAGGGCACGGACTGCAAGAGCATCCAGTTTTCTTTTGCCAATCACCTCGAATACTCGCTATCCAAGGACCAGTACACGGCCACCGTCCGCGATCTGTACACATCGCTGGCCCTCGCGACCCGGGACAGGATGATCGAGCGGTGGATACGCACCCAGCAGATGTACTACGAAAAGGATGTGAAGCGTGTCTACTACCTCTCCGCGGAGTACCTGATGGGAAGGGTGCTGGTCAACAACCTGATCAACCTGGGCATGTACGAAGAGACACGCAGGGCCATGGAAGAGCTGGACCAGGACGTGGAGGCCATAGTGGATCAGGAGCCCGATATGGGCCTTGGCAACGGCGGCCTGGGGCGCCTGGCCGCATGCTTCCTCGATTCCCTGGCGACCTTGGAAATCCCGGCATACGGATACGGCATCCGTTACGAGTTCGGGATCTTCGACCAGGTGATCCGCGATCTGAAACAGGTGGAACAGCCCGAAAACTGGTTGAAACACGGAAACCCGTGGGAGCTGGTGCGTCCGGAGTACAGCATGCCCGTCCATTTCTACGGCAGAACCAAACAGACCCTCCTGCCCGATGGAAGGCTAATCACCGAATGGGTCGATGCAAACGATGTGATCGGAGTGGCCCACGACATCCCCATAGGAGGATACCGCAACAACACGGTCAACACGCTGCGGTTGTGGTCGGCCAAGGCCTCCAAGGAATTCGACCTGACATACTTTCAGGGGGGCGACTATCTCAAGGCTGTGGAAGAAAAGAACATCTCGGAAAACATCTCGAAGGTGCTCTATCCCACCGACCACCTCTATGAGGGAAGGGAGCTGCGACTCAAACAGCAGTACTTTTTCGTCTCGTGCTCCATCCAGGACATTCTGCGCAGGTACCTGGTCAACCACAACACGTTCGACGTGTTTCCCGACAAGGTGGCCATACAGCTCAACGACACCCATCCCGCCCTGGCCGTTGCGGAGCTGATGCGGCTTTTGGTGGACGTACACGGGCTCACCTGGGAGAGGGCATGGGACATAACCAGTGCCTCCTGCGCCTACACGAACCACACCCTGCTTTCCGAGGCCTTGGAAAAATGGTCCGTTCCCATGTTCGCGAAGCTTTTGCCGCGGCCCATGGAAATCATCTATGAAATCAACAGACGGTTCTTGCGCGACGTTTCGGTCCGGTTTATCGGGGACAGGGACAGGGTGAGACGGATGTCCCTGATCGAGGAGGACGAGCCAAAGAAGGTGCGGATGGCCAATCTGGCCATCGTGGGCTCCCATTCGGTCAACGGTGTGGCCGAGATGCACAGTACCCTGCTCAAGGAAAGGGAGCTCAAGGACTTTTACGAGATGTTCCCGGACAGGTTCAACAACAAGACAAACGGTATCACCCCGCGGCGGTGGCTGCTGGCAGCCAACCCTCGCCTGTCGGCCTTGGTGACCCGAACCATAGGGGACGGCTGGCAAACGGACCTGGACCGTCTGCGCGACCTGGAGTCTTACGCGGAAGACGGGGCCTTCAAGAAGCAGTGGTGCGCCGTCAAACACGACAATAAGAAACAACTGGCTGACATTATTTATAATCTGACACAGACACGAGTGTCTCCAGACAGTGTTTTCGACATCCATGTCAAGCGTTTGCACGAATACAAGCGGCAGCTTCTCAACATCCTGCACGCCGCAACCCTCTGGCTCCGGCTCAAACAGACCCCGGACTTTTCCATTTGGCCCCATACCTTTGTTTTCGGGGGTAAGGCCGCCCCCGGATATTTCATGGCCAGGCTCATTCTCCAACTGATCTGCCACGTCTCCGATGTGGTCAACCGTGACGCTTCCACCAGGGACATGATCCAGATCGTCTTCCTTCCCAACTACAGGGTGACTCTCGCAGAAGCAATCTTTCCCGCAGCGGACGTCTCGGAACAGATCTCAACGGCCGGTTACGAGGCCTCGGGCACCTCCAACATGAAATTCGGCCTCAACGGGGCGCTGACCATAGGCACCATGGACGGGGCCAACGTAGAGATCATGGAAGAGGTTGGCGAGGAAAATATCTTCATTTTCGGACTGACCGCGGAAGATGTCTCCCATTTGCGTCCCCAATACCGCCCGGGGGACTTCGTGGAGAAGGACCCTTACCTGAAGCAGGTCCTCGATCTTATCGGCGACGGGTTCTTCAGTCCCGATGAACCGGAGCTTTTCCGTCCCATCCTCCAGTCCCTGCTTGGCCAGGACCCGTTCATGGTACTGGCCGACTTCGAGTCCTACCAGCACTGCCACCGGCAGGTGGACGCGGTTTACAGAGACCAGGATGCCTGGGTGAAAAAGGCCGTGTGCAATGTGGCCCGGATGGGCAAGTTCTCCTCGGACCGATGCATCCGGCAGTACAACGAGGATATCTGGCGTGCCGAGCCGCTTCCCATCATCAAGAACGGCTCCCCTCAGACACCGGACGAACCGTGCGAAAAGCGTCCTTAGGGCTCGCTCAAGAATAACTTCCCATTTTGATACGCCGATCCATCAGCCATGGCATTGTAGCTCGTCGGTTAAATGGCCCGCCATTCGCCCTTCTCGCGCCTTGCCATGCGCGCGCCTCGACGCCTGAAAACGGAAATTTATTCCCACGCGAGCCCTTAGGGTTTCGCGAGGTAGGGATAGTCGTTGTGGGTGACGGCCTTCACGAAAGCGGAGAGCTGCTCTCCCATCTTCGCCTGTGGCAAGGCCATAATGAGGTCATAGAGGTTCGCCATGTTCTTCATGTGCCGCTGCTTGAGTGAAAGCGCGCTGATCTCTGAAAGGGTGAATGTATTCAATATGGCCTTGAAGGCCGTGACGGTGAAATGCAGACTCATGTCCCGGCCCGACAGAAAGGAGATCAGGAACTTCTCATCCAGCTTCTCCATGGCGCCGACAGCCTTGTTCAGCATGGGATCCGTGAACTTGGAAAGCATGTCCGATATGACCAGGTGCACCTCTATCCCAGGAATTTTGCTGCCCAGGACCTCCTTCTTGTAGTCCTTGATCTGAGCGTTTCCATCGAGGTATCTTGCGGCAAAACGTGCCAGGGTCTTCGATTCCTCCAGGCAGCGGGAAAACGAGAATCCCGAAGAGGGAAGGGGCGTGTTACAACTGTCTCCAATACAGAGAAACCGGTCCGTGCTGAGATGACCCTGGGGCCCCAGGGGGATGTTGCCCATTCGCCTGCCGCAGATCCTCCCGCTGATACCCCTTGCCTCCAGGTAGCGTATCAGTTTCCTGGCCTTCGGTTTTGCGTTGGCGCTCGTCAGGGAGGAAAAGAAGAAGATCCCGGCCATCAACACGTCGTCTTCGAACGGAACCACCCAGAAATAGTCGGACCCGGGGAAAAAAGAATCAAAAAGAAACAGGGTGTCACCGTTCCCGTGGCGGACCTTTTCAAGAAAAAGGGCCAGACAGCCCATGTCCAGACCATCGTTGCGGTACCCCCAGCTTTTCAATATGGGGGAATACCGGCCCATGGCATCGACGGCGAGCCTGGCGCCGTAGAGTCCCTTGGACGATCTGACCAGGAGGCCCTCGTCCTTCCTGTCCATGGCGTAATTGACAAAGGCCTCCCCGTCCCGGACATCCACACCGCCGGCCCTCGCCCTGTCGGCAAGCAGCGTGAGGGCCTTCTTCTCGTCGATGGGATAGAGAAAGTCCTTTTTCTCGAAATGGTACCGGTTTCCCAGGTAGCATGAGATCACAATGTCTGAAAAACGCTTCCGGACGCACTCTTCAAGGCCGTACTCCTCGATGGCATGATCGAAGGTGATCCACGTCTTTTGCGTGTGACCGATGCGGTTCTTCTCGAGTACGAGCACCTTCATGCCCTTTTCGGCAAGGTGCAGGGCCGCGCCAAGCCCTGCCGGGCCCGCGCCGAGGACGACGACATCGAATACCTTGCTGCCCATCTCATTCCTCTGTTCCCGCAGGAGAATTTCCGCAGATGCCGGCACACGCCTGCATTGAAAGCAGCCATTTCATAGTGCGCAAATCTACTCTTGTCTTTCGATCGGCGTCAAGCTAACCTCAAACGAACCAACGGCCACCGGGCGGATCTCACAAAGCGGATCTCACAAAAAGGAGGAGGCCGTTTTCAGACATCCAGCTCTTCCAGCGATGCCCCGCCGTGTTTTTTGGGAGATGGGACGGGGCGCACAAGTTTGCTCGCGGGCCGAGGCCGCACGGGCCGTGGAAACCGGCGCATTCGATATCGGGGGCGCTGTGCGGCACGCCCTTCGGGGAGGCTCCTCGCCATGGGACATCCCATGGGACCTTGCGGGCAGTGAGAGCTCCCCCCACGGGCCGGGAATCGGCACAAAGGGCTTTCCCTGCAAGGGAATTTGCGATATCAAGGGACGAATGGTGATCGTCCTGAAAGATAAGCAGGGTCACTGTCCACAAGTTGCGGGATGTGCTTCGGGCCAAGGCCGCAGGATCTTCGAAACCGCAGGCGGCAGCGGCGCTACGTCGAGGATGTCGACCATCCGAGAACCCCGGCACGGCTCACAGGGTGCGATTTGTGGATAGACGCCGGAGAGGTCCTTTTATGAACATCATTGTCTGCGTCAAGCAGGTGCCCGATACCACAGATGTGGCCATCGACAGCAGCACCGGCACCTTGATCAGGGAGGGGGTCCCGCGGATAGTCAATCCCGACGACAAGCACGCCGTGGAGGAGGCGCTTCGCCTGAAAGAAGAATACGGCGGCAAGGTGACGGCCCTGACCATGGGCCCCTACCAAGCCAAAGAGGCGCTGCGGGAAGTCTATGCCATGGGAGTGGACGAAACGGTGCTTCTCTGTGACAGGGCCTTTGCCGGAGCCGATACGTGGGCCACTGCCTATACGCTGGCTATGGCCATAAGGAAGATCGGCGATTACGACATCATCTTCTGCGGCAGGGAAGCCCTGGACGGAGACACGGGACAGATAGGCCCCCAGGTGGCCGACGCCCTGGACATCGGCCAGGTCACCTACGTCCGGAAGGTAGACATGAGGGACAACGTCCTTGTCGTGGAGCGCGCGGTGGAAGATGGGCACGTGGTCATGGAAGTGGCCATGCCGGTGCTGCTCACCGCCCTGAAGGACCTCAACGTACCCAGGTTCCCGGACATGGGACGCGCGGTGGAGGCCCACAGGGAGCACAGGACGATGGTCTGGTCCGCGGAAGAACTGGGTGCGGACCCCATGAAAATAGGCTTGCAAGGTTCTCCGACCAAGGTCCGGCGCATTTTCGCCCCGCAACCCAAAGGGAAATGCGAAATGATTCGGCACGACACCGTGGAGGGTCAGGTGGCGATCCTCGTGGACCGGCTCGTGCAAAGAAACGTGGTGAGAAAGTCGGTGGCATGAACACCAAGGTGCTCCTTGACAATTGTATCGGGTGCGGGCTTTGCGTGCAGGGCTGTCCTTACGGGGCCATCAGCCTCCTGGAGGGAAAGGCGGTCATAGGAGAGGAGTGCACGGATTGCGGTGCCTGTCTGAACGTGTGCCCCGAGGGCCTCATTTGCCAACAAGCGGTTCAGCCGCCGACCCAGCCGGTGGAAAAATCCGATTGCTCCGGGATCGCCGTCTTCGCCGAGGTGAGAAACAGCCGTCTGAGCAGCGTGGTGCCCCAGTTGCTCGGGGCCGCACGGGACCTTGCCGGCGTCCTCGATGAAAAGGTCTTTGCCTACCTCGTGGGATCCGGGGTGGCCCCCCTTGCCGCGGACCTCGTGGCCAACGGTGCGGACAGGGTTTACGTGGCCGATGATCCCAAACTGGAGCACTACCAGACGATCCCCTACGCCAAGACCATCGCGGGCATGATACGTCGCTCCACTCCCCAGGTGGTTCTCTTCGGTGGCACGCACCTGGGTCGGGACCTCGCTCCCAGAATCGCCCAGAGAATCTACACGGGGCTTACGGCCGACTGCACCCGCCTGGACATAGACCCGGAAACAAGACACCTGCTCCAGACGCGTCCCGCGTTCGGCGGCAACGTGATGGCCACCATCGAAACGCCCCACCACCGTCCCCAGATGGCCACGGTGCGGCCGGGGGTCATGAAGGAGGCCCCCAGGGACAACCGGAGGACCGGGGACATCATCCCCTTCGAGGTGGAGCTTTCGGACAAGGACTTCGTTGCCAGGATCCTGGACGCCGTCAGGGAGAGCAAGCCCGGCGTCGGTATCGAGAAGGCCAAGATCATCGTGGCTGGAGGAAGGGGTCTGGGCAGGGCCGATGGTTTCAAACTGCTGGCCGAGCTTGCGGGCCTGCTGGGAGGGGAAATAGCCGGGTCCAGGGGCACGGTGGAAAAGGGATGGATCGGTAAGGAACGCCAGGTGGGCCAGACCGGCACCACGGTGCGTCCCGAGCTCTACGTGGCCTGCGGCATATCGGGCAGCATCCAGCACCGGGCAGGTATGGACCAGTCCAAGACCATAGTGGCCCTCAACAAAGACCCGGAGGCACCCATCTTCGGCGTGGCCGATTACGGCATCGTGGGGGACCTCTACGAAGTGATCCCCCTGATGATCAAAGAGCTCGAAGCCAGGGGCCTGGGGGGGTTGCAACACTAGGGGGCCGACGCGGCTGTCATTCAGCGGCCGGCGCCGCCCCTCACTTGCCGCCGAGCAGGTGCCGCGCGATGAGCATACGCTGCACCTCGCTGGTTCCTTCCCCGATTTCGCAAAGCTTGGCGTCGCGCATCAGGCGCTCCACGGGGTAATCACGGGTGTACCCGTAGCCCCCGTGGATCTGTATGGCATCGAGGCAAACCCTGGTGGCCATTTCCGTGGAAACCAGCTTGGCGATGGAGGCCTCCCGGCTGATCCTCTTGCCGGCCTGCTCCATCCAGGCCGCACGGTGTGTGAGCAGGCGAGCCGCCTCTATCTGTGCCGCCATGTCCGCAAGCTTCCATTGGATCGCCTGGAACTGGGCGATAGGCCGGCCGAACTGATGCCTTTCCCTGGCGTACTTCACGCTTTCGTCCAGGGCAGCCTGTGCGAGTCCCACCGCCAGTGCGCTGATGGCCACCCTGCCCCCGTCGAGCATCTGCATGGCGCCCACGAATCCCTGACCTGGTTCTCCCAGAAGGCTCTCCCTGGGGATACGACACTGCTCGAATATCAGCTCCGAGGTGATCGAGCCCCGCATGCCGAGCTTCTTCTCCTCAACCCCCGGCGTGAATCCAGGGGTTCCCTTTTCCACCAGGAAGGCGCTTATCCCCTTGGGGCCCCGGCTCCTGTCCGTCATGGCCATCACCACCACCACGTCGGCTTCATGGCCCGTGGTGATCAGGCACTTGGTGCCGTCGAGCACCCACTGGTCCCCGTCGGCCACGGCCGTTGTTCTGGCGGCCCCCGAGTCCGAACCCGAGCCTGGCTCGGTGAGGGCCCAGGCGCTGAGCCATTCTCCGCGTGCGAGTTTCGGTACGTACTTTCTTCGTTGCTCTTCCGTGCCTTTTTCGAAGATATGGAGCATGCTCAGGCTGTTGTGCGCCTCCATGGTCAGGGCGGTGGATCCGCAGGCCTTTGCCACCTCCTCCAGGGCCAAAGCGTAACTCAAACGGTCGACCCCGGCACCGCCGTACTCCCTGGAAACGGTCATCCCCATCAAACCCACCCGTCCCATCTCCCGGTACAGATCGCGGTTGAAGCGCTCCTTCTCGTCGGTCTCACGAGCGAGGGGCTTGATTTGCGTTTCAGCGAAATCCCGGGCGATCTTCTGGATCATGAGCTGCTCGTCGTTGTAACTAAAATCCAAACTCCCACCTCTCTTTCCTGCTCAATGGCGTTGGAACGGCCATCTTCCTTCCGGCGGATTCGCCCGGCAAGCATGCACGCGTGTCAGCATCACTGCCGTACCTGTCGGTCGCCGGGCCCCGGGGACCGATGAACCGTCATTGCCGGCCCGACCCGCCATGCAGAGCTTTGCCCGGGCCCGCACACCCGGACCCGGACACAGGGTTGCTCCGGGCGCGCAATGCCGCGGCACCCCTTCTGCGAGAGCGATCCAAGGTCCCCTGAGCCCACGGGGCCCCGCAGCCCCCTTCGCCAGGGTAGGCCACAGTGGTTATACGATCCCACGCGGGATTGCAAAAGGAAATGCTTGAGTGTACAACCCGCCCGCCGTCTCCCGCCTGCGGATTCCGTTGACATGCATCCCGGCATCTGCTTTTTTGCGCCGGGGAACACGCATCTGGGGAGGTGGGGGCGAGGTGGACAGTTACCGGCCCCTGGGAAGACACGGCGCTTCAAATGGTCGGCCCCGATGCGGCAGGAGCCGGAAGACGCGCGGAACCTCTGTGGTTCGTGCGATGCATGATAGAAGGCACCGGAGGGCAGTATGCTCAGTTTTGCGATGTCCCGGGAACAGAAAATGGTACGAGACGCTTTCGCAGAGGTCACCAAGAACCTGGTGACACCCAGTGCGTTGGAAATGGACGAAAGTGGACAGATCCCCGCGGCCACCCTTCAGAAGATATGGGAGCTGGGCGCTTCCACCTCCATGATCCCCGAAGCCTATGGCGGGGACGGCATGGCCTATTCCTCCGTCTTGAACTGCATTGTGCTCGAAGAGCTCTCTTACGGGGACCCGGCAGTGGCAGTGGCCGCGACCCTTCCCTCCCTGTTCATGAACCCGGTGGCCGAGATGGGAACGCAGCAACAGAAGAAGCGCTACCTGCCGGGATATTGTGGGCCGCTCTATCCGCACTGTACCCTTGCCTTACAGGAACCCCATTTCGGCTCCGACCCGGCCCGGCTTATGACCGCGGCAGTGAAAAGGGGCTCCTCTTACGTCCTCAACGGAAAGAAGTGTTTCGTGCCCCAGGCCGGTCAGGCATCCCACATGCTCGTGGCGGCCGCCGTGGAAGGAAGGGGCGCGCTTTTCATCGTGAGCGGAGACAATCCGGGGCTGCACGTGGGGGCAAGGGAAAGAAACCTGGGGCTGAGGGCCCTGGACACTTGCGGGGTCACACTGCAAGACTGTGAGGTCCCGGAGGAAGATCGCCTGGGCGGCGCCGAAGGATGCGACTTCAACAGAGCACTTCAGAAAACCCGTGTTGGGATGGCCGCCCTGGGGGCAGGGATCGTTCGCGGGGCCTTCGATTTTGCCAAGAAATACGCCTCCGAGAGGGTCCAGTTCGGCGAGCCCATTGCCCACCGGCAGGCGGTGGCCTTCATGATAGCCGAAATGGCCTATGAGAGCGAATGCGTGCGATTGCTTGCCTGGAAAGCGGCTTCGAGGCTGGAGGCCGGCAAGGACGCCGCACGGGAATCGTATCTCGCCAAGCTCTACGCAGGGGAAATGACCATGAAGATCGCCGACTACGGGGTGCAGATCCTCGGGGGGCACGGCTACATACGGGATTATCCGCTCCAGAAGCATTATCGGGACGGTCGGGGCATAGGCATTTTGGAAGCGATGGCCACCGTATAGTCCCCTTGGAAACGCGAATCCGGAGGAGAACATGATCAATCTGGAACTGCCCGAGGAGTTGGAAGGGCACCGCCGCACCATGAACCAGTTGGCCGGAGCCATGCTGCGCCCCATTTCGAGGAAGTACGACGAGGCCGAACACGAGCACCCCAGGGAACTGGATGCCTTGAGGGTCACGGCAGCCCCAAGGAAACAGAAAGAAGGGTCGGCCGCTGCGGAGAAGACCGAAGCACGTCCCTTAAGACCGGCGGTGGGCAATATCACCCAGGTGCTCACCATCGAGGAACTGAGCTGGGCTGACGTGGGGCTGACCCTTTCCATACCGGGTGCAGGTCTGGGCAACGCCGCAATCGCCGCGGTGGGAACCGACCAGCAGAAAGAAAGGTTCGCAAACAAGTGGGCCGCCATGGCCATCACCGAGGCCGAATCCGGCTCCGACTCGGGTTCCATCAGCACCACCGCAAGGCTCGACGGGGATGAGTGGGTGCTCAACGGAGAAAAGATCTTCGTCACCTGCGCCGACCGGTGCGACCTGGTGGTGGTGTGGGCGACGGTGGACAAAGACGCGGGCAAAGCGGGGATAAAGTCTTTCATCGTGGAGAAGGGCACCCCGGGTTTCAAGCTCGACCACCTCGAATACAAATTGGGAATAAGGGCGTCGGACACGGGTACCTTCGTCCTCAACGATTGCCGCATCCCCCTGGACAACCTGCTGGGAACGGCCGAGGTCAAGCCAAAGACCACCGAAGGGTTCAAGGGGGTCATGAAAACCTTCGACAACACCCGGCCCATGATCGCCGCCATGGCAACGGGGGTGGCACGGGCGGCCCTTGATTTTACCAGGGAAAAAATGGAGGAAGGGGGGCTTTGCCTGGACTATGGGAAGAACCCCAACAACTGCTCGAGCCTGGAGAAAGAGTACTACCTGATGGAAGCCCACCTGGAAGCCATGCGGCTTCTCACATGGAAGGCCGCCTGGTTGGCCGACAACAAGGAATTCAACGCCACCGAAGCCTCCATGTCCAAGGCCAAGGCCGGACGATACGCAACTCTCATCACCCAGAAGTGCTGCGAGCTTCTGGGCCCTCTCGGCTTTTCCAGGGAACACCTTGCGGAGAAATGGATGCGCGACAGCAAGATCCTCGACATATTCGAGGGAACCGGCCAGATCCAGCACCTGATCGTGGCCCGCAACGTGCTCAAGCTCAGCAGCAGCCAGCTCAAATAGGGCCGGCGTGCCCAGACGTCTGCGGGTCGGGCCAATGGATCGGGCCGACGCCCTGGCGGGCCTTCAGGCCCTTCGGTTCCTTGAGGTCCTTTCACACCCTGAGGATCGTGCGGCCCTGTTGCATCCTGCCCCGACTTGCCCGGGCCGCCGGCTTCTGATATAGACGGTCCATCGCCTGCAACGATTCGGCATTTTCCCACCGCCACACCCAGGAGGACAGGAGATGGACTACCGATTCACGCCCGAACAGGAAGCGTTCCGTGACAAGTTTTCGACCTGGCTGCGCAACAACCTTCCTGAAGGCTACGACCCTTCCCGGCGCCGCAACTACGATGACGCGAAGGAGCACGCGAGGGTCTATCACCAATACCAGCGCCGCCTTTTCGAAGGCGGGTATGCCGGGCTGCACTATCCCAAGGAATACGGGGGGCAGGGCAAAGGCTTGATGGACGAGATCATCGTCCTGCAAACGGTGGCCGCGACCTGTGCAGAATTGAGGGTTCCTGGGGGCGTCACCCAGGGCATGGCCCTTCCCACCATATACGTGTGCGGCAACGAGGAGCAGAAGCGTGCCTTCATGCCGAAGATCCTCGACGGGTCGCACATCTGGTGCCAGGGGTTCAGCGAACCGGAAGCCGGCTCCGACGTGGCCAACGTTTCCACCACGGCCGTCAAACAGAACGGGCATTACGTGGTCAACGGGCAAAAGGTCTGGACAAGCTGGGCCCATGTGGCGGATTACTGCATCTTGCTGGTGCGTACGGACCCCAACGTAGCTAAGCACAGGGGCTTGAGCTATCTTCTGCTCGACATGAAGCTGCCCGGTGTGGAGGTGCGGCCCCTCAAGCAGATGACGGGGGAAGCCGAGTTCAACGAGGTCTTTCTCACCGACGTGCGCGTGCCCACCGACATGCTCGTGGGAAAGGAAGGGGACGGCTGGCACATCGCCATCACCACCCTGATGTTCGAGCGGGTGGCAGGGGACGCATACAGGGCCGCGGCTTACCAAGGCAACGTCATGGCCCTCATCGAGTTGGCACGGCAGACCAGGCGGTCAGGCAGACCGGTGATCGAAGATCCCATCTTTCGCCAGAAACTCGCCCAGGCCTACATCGAAGTCATGGCCCTGAAATACCACGGACTGCGAAACTTAAGCTCCCAGCTCCAGGGTGCGGTCCCGGGTCCGGAGGGCTCCATCGTCAAGCTGTTGTGGAGTGAACCCAACCAGAGGATCTGTGAAGCGGCCATGAGGATCGAGGGTCCCAACTCCCAGATCATGGGCGACTGTGCCTGGTCGATCCAGGACGGATACTGGCAATACGGGTTCCTGCGCTCCAAGGGCAACACCATCGAGGCGGGCAGCACGGAAATCCAGCGCAACATCATCGGCGAGCGCGTCCTGGGGCTTCCCAAGGACGCTTCCCGCATCGGGAGGAAGTGAACCAAAGGCACGGGGGAGGGAGGACTGTGGGTCTTGGTCACCCCCCGGGTCGGCCGGCAACTGCGCTACCGTCTTGGATTTGACATACCGCGTGTCCACAAACTGCGCTTCTTACACCCTCGCACAGGCCCTCTCCCAGAGGACGAGGGGTAGGTAGGAAACAGCAATGTGTGACCACGCGCAAGTACAACACGATCCGCGTGGTGCCGCCGACATCTGTGGGCCCCATGGTAAACCCCACCCCGTACTGCTATAACTCTTGGACCCTCTTTGCCGGATCGCCGCAGCGCAGACCGAAGTGCATGACGGTGAACCCGCCGGCTTACGGGCGGAAACGCTCCGGCCCTCTCGGGCTTGTGACCCTTCCCCGAACCCCGATCCCGGACAGGCGAAACGCGGCACTAAAGCCCCATGACCGGTTCGTCCTTGGGGTAGCTCACCACGAAGGAAAGGGTGATTTCCCTGGCCTGTCGGGGCTGCAAGTCCAAGGTCCACAGATGCACGCCTTCCCTGTCCTGGTAGTTTGTTTCCGCGGGCTCCGGAACCATCTTCAGCTCTTCCACCTTGATCCTGTCGGTCCGGGACACGGGGACATTTTCCAGGATGCGGATCGTGATGGGCTTTGCCTTCAGGTTCTCGATCCCTATCTTGAAGGCCATTTGTCGAACGACCGTGCCCCTCTCGAATTTGCCGAAAAAGGTCTCCTTGATCTTGTCGGTAACCTTCTCCCTGGTGACCTTTACCTCGCGATCCGCGCCGAGATTCAGCTCAAAGCCCCCCCCCGGCTTCTTCTCCTCCAGAAAGCTCTTGCCCACAAAATGGGGACCGAAGTGAACGTTCATGGGACCGGCCAGCAGTTCCTTGTCCACCGTCGCCTTGCAGACGAGGAAAACCTGGGGGGTCCTCCTGGGAACTGCGTAGTGATGGAAGTCCCCCGAGAATGACCGGGTGAAAAGGGGCAGCACGGTTACCTTGTCACGCGATTCCACGCTCAGCTTGCGGGGCATGCGGTACTCGAAGGAAAGGGGGAGCTCCTTGCGCTCGGCGCTGACGAAAGCGGCCTCTTGTTCCCCACGGGGTTCATTGGCCATCCTCATGGCCTCTTTTTCTTTGACCGCCGCGGCCGGGGCGGCGGTGCGAAGCTGCACCCTTCCACCCATGGTGTCCCGGGCCTCGGGGCGCACGATGTCCAGTATCCAACTTGTAAGGTCGGGAAGACCCGCGCCTTTGAGGGGGACCACGCTGGAAACGGAAAGATCCACATCGCGCCAGTCTTCCCCTGTCTTCTGGACGATCTTGGAAAACATGGTGAGCTGCACTTGCCCAAGGTCCAGGGGCACCGCGGCCTTGTAGAGGGGCTGCCAGAAGGCGCCTTGCACGAGATAGACCGCCTCGATCCTGATACTCTGGGGCTTGTCGGCATGGAAAAGAACCTCCACGGCCTTGCCTTCCCTTTGTCTGCGTCCGGTAAGGGCAGCCAGTTCTTTCTCGACAGCCTCTATCTCCCCTTTCGTGGAAAAGATTTTCTCATCAAGCGATTGCCGCTGCCTGTGGATCTGCTCCAGGCTCCTTCCCACGAAAGCGACGGTCCCTTCCAGATCCTCTATTTTCGGAAAAGAGGTCTTGATCTCCCGGGGAACCTGGGTCCCTGCGAAATCGACGACCGCCGCCACGAAACGCGTCTTTTCTTTCAGCACCGCCCCGCCGTCTTCCAATGCCTGCAGGGACGCCCGGAGCTCTCGCAGTTTTTCCTCCAGGGAGCGGATGTTGTCCTGTGGAGCCTCGGTGGCAAAAACGTCTTTGAGCTGCACGCTGTAAAGCTCCCCGTCACCAAAAACCCGGGCGGTAACCGAATCGGTGTCCACCCGAAAGGCGTCCACCTCAAGAAGGATCTCGTTGAGCCCCTCCTGGACCTGGACGCTTGCTTCACGCACCACAAGGGCCTGGTTCGAAAAAAGGGTCACTTGCTTGATTCGGGACGCGACGGTGCCCTGGGCTGCGGATGCAGACCCTGCCATGAGAAAGCCGAGAAGCACGAGCAGGTGCCGCGCGGATGAAGATCGCTTCGCCATGTTTTCACCCTCCTTTCAGAAACCGAAGGACACGATTTTAGTGGGATCCTTGTGGTCGACTCCTCTATTTCCGGCAAGGCGGGCCATCTGTTCGTGGGTGTCCATCGGCGGCCTGCGGTGTTCCGTCTCGGGCTTTGCCACCAGCCGAACGGCATGTTGGGAGCAGGTGGTCACGCAAAGCCCGCAGCCGATGCATCGGCCCGGATCGATTTGGGACCGCCCCTGTTCGCTCATGGTCACCGCCCCCATGCCGCAGCGCTGCTGGCAGGTCTTGCACCCTGAACACAGGTCCTGGTCCACCAAGGCCGTGTAATTGGAGAAGACAAGGGACGCCGGCTTGGACTCCAGGCTCACGGCCTTCAAAAAACCACAGCAATCCACACAGCAGTTACACATGGTGAAAGGGTTCTCCGCAGTCGCAGGCTGTGTGATGAGCCCCGCTTCATGGGCCTTATCGAGTATACCCAAGGCTTCGTTGAAATCGATCCGGCGTCCCAGGCCGTTGTCGATGTAGTACTGCCCCATGGGGCCGAACATGAAACAGACCTCCATGGGCCTTCCGCAGTCCTTGCCGAACAGGGCTTTCTGCCTTCGGCACGCACAGTCGGTGATAACGATGAACACCTGCTTTGCCAGTATTTCGCGCGCGTCGTCATAGGGGGCCACCGTATGAGCAACCTCCACGGAATGCTGCACGGGTATGGTGCGGATGAAGGAGGAGGTGCTCTTTACCATGGGGTCTTTGAGCTTTTCCTTCATATAGAGCCCCACCAGCTTGACTATCTTCTTGCTGATGTGGTTGATCTGGAATTCGAGCAAGCCGTGAATGAAGGGAATGGCGCAGTACTCGCACGATTCACCCTGTCGTTTTCGGAAAAGCAGTCCCTTTTGCGCCATTGTTTCCAGGCGGTCGGCAATTTCGTCAATGGGCCGGCCCAACCTGCGCGCGACCGATTCGGCCGTTTCCAACTCCGCGGTCAGGGCCGTGAAAAGAGCGGCATCCTGTTCGGTGAACATCTCTTTGAGGATTTCTATTTCAATCCCCGAATCCGTGGCGGGAAAACCGAGCGAGTACTGGTCCAATTGCTCCTGCAACCTGCGAAAAATGTTCTTTTCCATTATGTTCTCCTGCTTCACCCTTGCACGGTGGCGGCTCCGATGGGCTGAAAGGACCTGCCGCTTCTTCCCATCACCGCACACCATGACCCCTTGATGGGAACTGCCTGTGCCGGCGATCCTGTTCGGTGAACAAGCGTACCGACTACCTTAGGGCTCGTGCAAAAATAACTTCCCATTTTGATGCGCCGATCCATCACGCCTGGCGGCGTTGCTCGTCAGTTTAATGGCCAGCCATTCGCCCTCCTCGCGCCTTGCCATGCGCGCGCCTCGACACCTGAAAAGGGGAACTTATTTTTGCACAAGCCCTTAGCACATGGAGGCTTGACGGCTCAAGGCCGACCCCGTGGCGGGACAGGGTAAATCTGTTCTATGCGCCGATCAACTGTGAATCGTGTCGATCTTGGCAGCAAGTGACCCGAAGAATCGTTGTCGTTGTCGTAATTGCCTTCGCGGTTCCCATACGTGGATTGTTGCGTGCCCCTAACCAAAAGGCAACGAATCCCAGGGAGCAATGGTACCCGTCAGCCTTGGCGTTCCCTTTGGGTTCGAGAACGATCACCGTCCCTGCGGGACTGATTACGACAACGAATGGAAATAGCCAAGAACACTTCTAACAGCTTGCTTTTTCATGCAATTTCTGTCAAGATTAATTTACCCTGCGTGGCGGGAAGCTTGGCCCCCTTCGCCGCAGATACTCGGCCCGGGTGTCAGGTTTATGGTGCGGCGCAACACACGGTGTTGGCCCTTGACTCTTTCCGCCGATTTTGTCAACGTCTCTCCCGGCCGGTGAGATCCACGATACGGGAGCCGGCACTCATCTCACGAGAAAGGACCTAAGTCGCATGGACGTCCAGCAGATCAAGGTGGGTTTCTTGGAGGTATTTTCCTATATAGTAGTCTGTCCCACAACCAAGGAGGCCCTGGTCATCGACCCTGCCGGGGAAGAGGATAGGTTGGTGGAAATCATGGGCAAGCAGGGGCTGAAACTGCGTTACATCGTGAACACACACGGCCATGTGGACCACATCTGCGGCAACGCCAGGGTCAAGGAGCTGACCGGAGCCCCCATCGTCGTCCACGAGCTGGACGCCGAGATGCTCGGCTCGCCCCGAGGGCAGGCCATGGCCCGCCAGTGGGGCTTCACGCCCTCCCCCCCGGCGGATCGCACGGTTATCGACGGGGAGCGTCTGGCGGTGGGGGACGTGTCCCTGGAGGTCCTCCACACGCCGGGCCACAGCCCCGGTGGGATGTGTTTGCTGGGCGACGGCAACGTGTTTACCGGAGACACGCTGTTTGTGGGGGCCATAGGAAGAACCGACCTGCCGGGGGCTTCCCTATCCGTGTTCATGCAGTCGATAAAGGAACGCCTCCTCACCCTGCCCGACGACACCGTGGTCTGGCCCGGCCATGATTACGGGATGAAACCTTCCTCCACCATCGGCTTTGAAAGGAGGACCAATCCCTGGCTGGGCGATTCAGTCACCATCGTGTGAAGGGGGTGAGGGTGCGTAGCGGGCGACCAGTATGCTGATGTCGTCTTCGGGCTCGCTGCTGCGCGAGAAGGCACGGACGGCGTGGAAGAGGCTTGCCGACAAGCCGCCCGGGGTCTCCTGGCGGCTTGTCCTGAGAACTTCCACGATCCTCTCGCTGCCGAAAAGAGTGCCTCCCGTCCCCTGTGCCTCGGTCACACCGTCAGTATACAGAACCACCTGGTCGCCGCCAACAAGTTGGGATTCGGCTTGTTCGAAGCGGCTGCCACGGCCGGGACCTATGACAGGTCCCCTTGTCGGTATCCTTTCGACGGTGCCGTTCGCCCTGGCGATCAGGGCAGGAGGATGCCCGGCCGAAGCGCAGGTCAATTGCCCGGTCTTCTCGTCGATGAGCACGTAAACACAGGTAAAAAACGTATCGAACCTCTCGAAGGGGAAATGGTCTTCGAGGTCGTTCAGAACCGCGGCCGGCGGAAGGGGCAGGGCCCCCCCGCAGTGACTGCACGACAGGTTCTGGAGGTGCTGGGACACGGTGACCGCAATCAAGGCCGCGGACACGCCGTGGCCGCAAACGTCCACCATGTACAAAGCGGTCAGGTTGTCCGGTGAGCGCATGACATTGAAAATGTCCCCTCCGATCTGGCGGCACGGCAGAAACTCCCATGCCATGTGAAGCCGGGTCGATTTCGGCTCCGGGCCGGGCAAGAGGCTTTTCTGAATCAGGGCCGCATCGCGAAGGTCCCTGTCTATCTGCTTCTGTTTGTCCGCGAGCTGCAGCCTCTGTAAGGTCAGTTCGGTGACGTCGTATATGATCACGAGAACCATGGGGTGGGTCTCGAACTCCACGAAACGCGTCGTGAACTGGAGATACTTGGTGCGGGGAATTCCGTCTATGAAAAAGACCCTGGAAAGGGAAACCTTGTCCGCCGGTACCTTCCTTGTCAGGGACTCCAGAAAGGTGTTTCTCAATATGCAGCGGACACAGTTGGTCGTTTGACCGCAGCCCCCTTTCTCGGTCACGGCAAACGCGCACCCCGCAGCCTGTCCGAAAGTGTACTCTCGACCCGGCAGCTCTCCACGGCCAAAGAGGCTGAGGAAGAAATCGTTCACGTGGTTGATGTGCAGATTCTCATCCACCACGAGCACGGCGGAGTTGATGTTGTCGAGCAGTATGTTGAGAAACTCGTTGGACTCCCGCAGGTCCTTCATCAGCGTTTTCATGGCGCGAGCGGCCCGCCTTGTCATCGGTTTCTTCTTCGAGTTTTCCCTAAAGGGGCGGTGCGATGGTCACCAGAAGCCGGGAGTCCTTCACGGCGCGGAAACCGTGGGGCTCCGCGATGTCGGACACGCACACATCGCCCGCCTTTGCCGGCAGTGTGGCCCCGTTTGCCCTGAGAAACTCTCCCTGTCCTTCCAGCACCACCAGGGACAACTGCCCTTCCAACTCGTGGGAATGGATGGGCAGCTCCTGCCCCTTCTTGAAATTGAAGTTGATGATCCTGAAGTAAGGCGAATCATGGACAAGGAGTTTCTTGAACGCCTTTTCCGAAAAATCGTTTTCTTCATACAAATTGCACGTTTTCATGATGGGTGCTCCTTCGCCTACCGTACCGGTACCCCTGCCGAAACGTTCGAGGTCGTGAACTGAGATGCCGGCTCAGGGTCCGGCCGCAGGACCTCCTGAAGAGGTCCTCCCGTTGGTACGGCTCTCCGGGGACCGGAAACGGTCCCCCGATCCCCATGGTATACTGTCCGCGGAGGTTTTGAAAGGGCCTATCCGAGGATAGCCTTCAAATCCTGGTCCGGGGTGGTGATGGGTTGGATGTTGAAGTTTTTCACAAGGACATCGAGCACGGCCGGGGTGATGAAGGCCGGCAAGGACGGTCCGAGGCGGATGTCCTTGATACCCAGGTGCAGCAAGGTCAGGAGAATGGCGCACGCTTTCTGCTCGTACCACGAAAGGATCATGGAAAGGGGCAGATCGTTGACGCCAACGCCGAAAGCGTCGGCAAGGGCAACAGCGATCTTGATTGCCGAATAGGCATCGTTGCACTGGCCCACGTCGAGAAGGCGCGGGATGCCGCCGATATCGCCCAGATCCTTGTCAAAGAACCGGAACTTGCCGCACGCCAGTGTCAGCACGACGCAGTCTTTGGGTATTTTCTCCACGATTTCTGTATAATAGTTGCGGCCCGGCTTGGCGCCGTCGCACCCTGCCACCAGGAAGAAATGCCGGATATCCTTGTTCTTGACCGCCTCGATCACCTTCCCGGCAACCCCGAGCACCGTATTTCTGGCAAACCCGACGGTGACCTTCCGTCCATTGGTATCTTCCTGAAAACCCGGCATTTGCAGGGCCTTTTCTATGACCGGGGCAAAATTCTGGTCCGCAATGTGACGCACACCGGGCCATGCCACACAGCCCGATGTGAAGATGTTGGGAAGGTAAGAGTCCTTGGGTTTTTGAATGCAGTTGGTGGTCATGAGAATGGCACCTGGAAACTCCCCAAACTCCTTCATCTGATTCTGCCACGCCGTCCCGTAGTGGCCGTAGAAGTGCTCGTACTTCTTCAGTTCCGGATACCCGTGGGCCGGAAGCATCTCACCGTGGGTGTAAACCTGGATGCCCTTGCCCAGGGTCTGCTTGAGAAGCTCCTCCAGGTCCTTGAGATCGTGGCCCGAAACCAGGATCGCCTTGCCCTTCTTGGCCCCCAAGGGAACGGGCGTGGGGGCCGGATGGCCATAGGCCCCCGTGTTGCCGGCGTCCAGAAGCTCCATGGCCCTCAGGTTCACCTCCCCGCATTTCAGGACCAGGCCCACCCAGTCTTGCAAGCCCAAGTCCTTGTTGAGGGGCGCCACGAGGGCCTCGTGCACGAATGCGTATACCCCCTCGTCCTTGTGCCCCAGAATCTCGGCGTGGTCCGCATACGCGGCCAGACCCTTTAGGCCGAAAAGCAGCGTGTGCTGCAAGGAGAGGATGTCTGGGTTCACGTCCGGATCGGACTTGAGCCCTACCTTTTCCCCCTGGGCAACCAGTTCCTCCACGCTCTGTGCAGGGACGAACCGGGCTGGCCCCGGAAGGTCGGTTTTGCCCCCTGCTTGCGCCACCTTGCGAGAAAGGGCCTCGCGCAGACGAACGGTCTCACGCACGAGGTCCGCCAATCGCTGGGGATCGAAGTTCACATTGGTAAGGGTGGCAAAAAGGGCCTTGACGGTCAAGGTGTCCACCGCCTGGTCGGCAATGCCCACCTTGCGACCTTCCACCGCCACCTGGGAAAGCCCCCGCAACGCGTACACCAACAGGTCCTGCAGGGCAGCCACCTCGGGTTCCTTTCCGCAAACGCCCAGAACCGTACACCCTTCGCCTTTTGCCGCCTGTTCGCACTGGTAACAAAACATGATCACTCCTCCTGTCCTTTGGTGTTATTGATATACAAGGCTTCTGCCAAGTCTCTGCCTGTCCTGGTCTTGAAGAGCTTTCCAATCAGCTTCGCGAGGCTGTCTCTGTCCTTTTCCGGAAACTCCTCGGGTAGGTTCACCAGCCAGTCTGCGTCCCACACGATGCGGAACTCCGTGGTGTCTATTTCCCTGGCACTGTGATGGTTGGCGATTATTTTCGTGACATGGTCGATGGTTGCCCTGTCCAGGCCAAGCTGCACCATGATGGACTCCGCGATGGGCGGGCCTTCCAGTTCCTGGAAGCGGCCTGCCGAGGACCCGTGTTTCTTCTCCGCCGCATGGATTCCCACATCGTGGAGCACCGCTGCGGCCAGGACCACTCTGGGATCGCCCCCCTCTGCGGCCAGAATTCTCCGGGCCCAGTTGAGCACCGAGAGCGCGTGGGATATTCGCCTCTGATCCGAACCGAATACGGTTTTCATGTTGGCGATGAGACGATCCACAAGAGCCTCTTCCGCCGTATCTGCCTGGGCCATCTTTTCTTTGGGGTCGTAACCGAGACACTCCTTTGCGTGCTCGCACCACTGGGCGCAGCCTAGATTGAGCTTGGGATTGCGCAGAAGCTGCCCGCAGCGATGGCACCGCCGTTTTGCGTCGTCTTTGAAAAACTCCACGAGCTCCCCGCAGTTGGCGCAGGGAATCTCGTACACGTCTCCGGGGGTCCAGAACATGGTGTCCTGACCCGGACATATGGTCCTGCTCATGGCTGTTCCTCCTTTGCACCCGCGTCCCCCTCCCGAGCGCCGGAGCGCCCTTGGGCCTCTGGAAGAGGGCGTTCCCCAAGCCCCGGAACCCTCGACACGACCCGGGGATTACGGGAAAACGACGTGAATGGGTTACGCTGCCGCACCATATTTCAGGGACTCTCGCGCCAGGAGCTGTCCGTTTCTGGCTATCTTGACAAGTTCCAGGGGGATGTCGGCGCTCGCACGCTCTATGGCCTGCTGGGCCGCGTAGACGAAGCCCCGGCAACAGGGAACCTCCATGTATGCCACGGTAAGGCTCCGAGGCTTGGCCACCTCGATCATCCGAGACAGTCTCTCAATGTACTGCTCCAGCTCATCGAATTTCGGGCAGCCCATCACCACGCAGCGCCCGCGCAGCAGTTGCGTGTGCAGGTTGGGGTCCGCAGCGGCGGTACAGTCCGCGAGCAAGAGGAGGTCTGAGCCTTTTAAGAAGGGTGCCTCGGGGTTGACCAGACGCAGCTTGATAGGCCAGTGGGACAGGGAAGACACCGCCTCTTCCTGCTCCTGCTGAGCCCCGCCGGCTGCCCAGCTTGCTGTCGCCGCGCCGGGGCATCCGCTTCCAAGGGGGGTGAGGTGCCCGGTCCTTTTTGTTACGGCCAGGTGCTCCTGCACCACGGCCTCGTCGAAAGGCTCGGCCTCTCTGTCGATGATGCGCAGGGCCCCTTCAGGGCAATCGCCAATGCACGCCCCCAGCCCGTCGCACAGTATGTCTCCCACAAGTTTTGCCTTTCCATCCACAAGCTGTAGGGCCCCTTCGGCACAAGCCGTCACGCACTGGCCGCACCCGGTGCACTTGGCTTCGTCGATTTCGATGATCTTACGCACAGGCATGTTCGCCTCCTTGTATGCGGCCGGAAAAATCCGCCAGTGTATTGTTTGAAAGGTACCGTCTCAGTTCCGTGCCGATGTTCTCCAGAAGGCCCCCCAGGATACACGGCCCGGTGCAAACAGGCTTTTCAAAAAGGCACTTCTTTTGCTCCAAGGGTCCTTCGATGGCCTCGTACACTTCCAGCAGGCTTATGCGCGCCGCGTCCCTGGCAAGCACAAATCCGCCTTTCGGGCCCCGTGTTGACAACAAGAGGCCCGTCTTGTGCAGTCGTTGGAGCACCTTGGAAAGGTGGTTTTCCGAAACATGAAGGATTTCGGACAGATCCTTGCAAGCTGTCCGCCCGGCCCTTTCCCCGGCCAGGTAAACCATTGCGTGCAGGCCGATGTTGACCGCTTCTGAGAATCTTATGGGATGCCCCATGGTGTGCCCCTTTTGTTCTATTTAGGTACTAAAATACCACATTATTCCTGATTGTCAACCCCAAAAAACCATTAAAAGCATCCGCTTTCATTTCAATAGATTATACGGCGCAGCGTCACTAGTTGCCATTTCCTACATCCCCCCGTCCTTTGGGGGAGGGTATGAAAAGTGCAGTTTGTGGAGGCGCGGGGCGTACCAGCAAGGTACTTCGGGAGGGCGTGTCGGGCAGGGTGCGCGCTTGCGTTTGCGTCAGGGCGCCGCAGGTGCGGCATGCCCAGCCCATGCCTGGCATGGCGAGCATAGATTTCCGGAGGTCCCGCGGACTTCCCGCAGTTCTTGTTCCCTGAGGGGATCGACTATGGACCACATTTCATTAAACGATTCGTTCAGCCCAGCCAAGGTCTCGAACGATGGGATTGCCTCAAGCACCGTTCACGAGTCCGGAATCGACAGTCAGGGTGGAACAAAACCGGGCGAAAAGAAGATGCCACCGAAACGATCGGAAGGTGGCGTTTTCCACCATGCCAGGCGCAGCCCGCCCGTGCCATGGCGAAAAGCGCCACCGTGCCAATACTCAATACTCAATAGTCAATGCTCCAACGTGCCCATGACGGAGCGACAATGGTAGGAGGTCCACGCGACCTCCGGCGGCCTATTCCCGCCATCTCAGTCCGGCTAGAGGCGGTACTTCCTCTCATAGAGATCCTTGTCGTAGGAAGCCCTTCGCCCCGGGCAGTTTTCCCTCGAACACAACTGGCACGATTCGAATCGCACCTCGGTGGGAAACAGGATGCCGGACACCGAATGCTCGGGAATCATCATGAAACTGTCGTTGAGGCGCACGCCGATGGCGCCCTGGGTATCTCCCAGCAGACTGAAGAGAACTCCTTGCTCTTCGATGGGCCAGTCTGCCAAGGATCCGGGCGCCATGCTCGAAAGGCTTGCGGACCGGTACTTTTCCGTGAGGTGGCCCCTGAGGAATTTCACGGCGAGCTGTACGGCGAGCTGCTTCACGGATTCGGCCCAGTAACGCTCCAGGATGTCGTTCTTGCCGTGCGCCCATGCTTCGAGCTCCCGACCGCAGGTGGCGACGAACGGGAAAACCCGGTGTGCCTGTTCGACATTCACCCTGAGAACACGGCTCGTGAATCTTGTGCCCTCCAGCACTATGGCATCGCCGCCCTTTTCCTCTATGTATGCGGCCCCGTAAAGAACCTTGGGGGCGGCCACACCGCGGGACTCGTCCAGCAGTGTGGTCAGTTCGGCGGCATGCCTGTTCTCTTCCTTTATCCCCAGCCGTTTCATAAGGGACTGCGCGTGCATGGCAATGGGGATTCTGTCCAGTACCACTGTCTCCATGTTCCGTCTCCCGATCCGGTCGCCGGCGCTCTCCCGGCAGGACACTACTGCGTAAGCTGCTCCGATGGAATGACCCTCTCACGGGTGCGTTGACACCCGATGCACGGCCCTTTATAGTGCCGCAGGTTCGCGGAAAGCAGTTAAGCCTTGCCGTGCGAGCCGCCGTGGACCACAACAAGAGCCACCGCACATGGGGAGGCATCCGCGTGCGACGGGGCACCTTGATAAGGGGAGGACCATAATGAGCGGGAGACAGGTTGTCAACCCGGGCTTCCCGGGTTTTGATCGGTACACCTTTTCCCCCGGCGTGATCAAGGGGGGAAGGATGCTCTTCCTGTCGGGCATGACTGCGACCGACGAAGCGGGTAACATAGTCGGCAAAGGAGACATCGTGGTCCAGACCCGGGTCATCTTCGAGAAGATGGGAAAAATACTCGAAGCAGCCGGCGCCACTTTCGACGATGTGGTCAAAACCGTCGATTACATCACCACCACCGAGAATTACCGGCGCACGGCCGACGTGCGCAGGGAGTTTTTCAGGACGAACTTCCCCGCTGCCACAGGGGTTATCGTGGCCGGGCTGCTCAGGCCCGAAGCGCTCATAGAAATAGACGCCGTGGCGATCATCGGCTGAAACCCGGGACAAGGAGTGCCCATGGAAGAACGGCAGAAGTATTTCGAAGATTTCGTGGTGGGGGAGACCTTCACCATCCCTTCCAAGACACTGCACGACGGGCACTTTCTCTTCTTCGGCGGCCTTACGGGGGACTCCCACCCCATCCACTATGACGACGAGTACTGCAAGCTCCATGTGTTCGGCAGGCGCGTGGCCCACGGACTGCTCCTCGCCGCCATGACTGCCCTGGGGGGATCGACACTTTCCGCCCTCGTGGAAGCATCCATGGTGGCGTTCCTTTCCCAGTCTTCCCGTTTCCTCAAGCCCGTCTTCATCGGGGACACCATCTATCCCCAGTTGCGGGTGGCAGAGCTCATTCCAAAGCAGGACAAAGGGATACTGAAACTCCAATCCCTCGTGAAGAACCAGAGGGAGGAGCTGGTGCTGGAGGGCGAACACGTCTACCTGGTGAAAAGGCGTCCCCGATAGCTTCCCTCGTCTTGCTGCGAACACCTCGTGTGAAGGGGGGGGCGAGCCGTGAGAACACCGATGTGGTGCCTGGTCAACGGGGCCATGGGGGCCGGCCGAAGAGGGCTGTCCAGCAACCCCACCCCGGCATGAGGTTCAGAGAGGAAACATGCATACCTGATGGCCGCCCCAGACCATGACAGAAACCGAAGACGCCGGCAGTGGCAGCCGGACTCGGTGATCACGTCCGGTTATTCAGAGAGCTCACGACTGCCAGAAGCTCCATAATCATAGCAGTGGCCGAGGAGCATACAACCGCTTGAAACCCCAAAAGAGAAAGGCGGAAGAAGTGTACGATAAAGACGCACATGAAAGACAGGCAAAATGGGCCGAACGGATAGGAAGAATGAGGGCACCTGTTATCGTGGGAATTCCCCCTCAGATGGGTCTGGTCCCCCCGGAACTGGGTCTCTCGACGCAGTACGTTTATCTGCACGCGAGATGCAGCGAAATTGTTCTGGAGGCTCTGGAGCCGTTATGCCCGCTCAGGTGGGATCGGCTCATCGATGTGACTATAGGACTTGGAGCTGGTTTCTCCGGTATGGGGGAAACCTGTGGCGCTGTAACCGGCGCAGTAATTGCCTTCGGCCTCGATCTCGCCCATAAGTACAGAGACACTCTGCTGTTAAGGTACTACATCGGCAAGGCCACCCAGAAATTCATACGGGAGTTTCGTGAGAGGTTTGGAAGTGCCCGCTGTCAGGACATTGTCGCACCCCAGGATCTTTCCGGCTACTTGACGCCGGGTGGATCCGAAATGGACACCTATGAGGCGTTCTTGAGATCGGGAGCATGTCCTTGGAACGAAATCAGACGCTTTGCGATCATGTATCCCCTGCCTTCCGAGGACGAGGAGCTTGACTTTCCCTGAGCCAGGGACCGGGGAAGAGGCCGGAACCAGCTTTACGATTCGAGTCGGTGGAACAGAACAGTCTTACATTTGTTTTCCCCTTCTCTATGCATCGCCTTCAGGTGAGAGGCCGAAAGGATTGTCTTGGAAGCGCTCTGACGGGAAGTTACGAAGATAAGGTGGTGTTTTCGAAAAGGGGGCCGGTAGGCTCGGGGTGATCAAGGCCTGGGTACCAGATACCAGCCAAGCTCGGTAAAGAGGATGGATCGGGCCACATACGGTGGGCTGCACTTCGCACCACCCGTCCTGCATAATGAGGGCGCCATGTACTGCGCCCTCGTTTCCGGGGTCCTTCGTGACGCGGGGCTAGGTGCGTTTCAACCCCCGTGCCGCCATGCTGCTGAAAAGGGCGGTGACATTGGGGGGCGACGTGTCCCCGCTGAATTCGCGGTAAAGCGTGTGAATATTGACCACGATCCGCTCATTCTCTCCCCAGGAGGCGTAGGGACCCAGAGGAATATCTGCCACGGCCTCGTCCGCGGACATGCCGGAGTCGTAACGCTTCCTGGTTTCGGCTTTCAGATAGTTCCAGTATCCCTTGATGGCTTGTACGCACGACTTGTCGGTGATCCCGCCGTGTCCGGGAACAATGGTTTCCGCATCGAGTTCGAGCATCAGGTCGCAGGCCCGAATCCAGCCGTCGATGGGGCCGGACCAACTGATGGGGGTGCCCCCGTTGAAGAGCAGATCACCGGCGAACAGCAGTCGATCCCCCGGGACATACACGATGATGTCGCCATTGGTGTGGGCGGGCCCCACCCGGATGAGCTGCACTTCCTTTTTCCCAATACGTATGTCGAGCCGGTTCTCGAAGGCTATGGTGGGAGGGGTCGGGGTTATCCCCTCGAAATTGAAGGCCCCGAAACACTGAAGGACGTAAGCCCCGAGCTCGCCCATCTCGGGGGCTTGCTTGACCATGTCGGCGAGCAATCTGGGGGGAGCCTGGGCCATCTCCTTCGCAGCCTCATTCGAGGCGACGATCTCCGCGCCGGTGACCAGCTCGTTGCCGTAGTAATGGTCGGCGTTGGCATGGGTATTGACCAGAATGTCGATGGAGGCCGCGGCCGCGGTCGCACCTTTCATGGTCTGGAGCATTTCGCGGGTAAGAGGCAGATCGGTGAGGGTGTCCACCAAAAGGGACCTGTCCCCATCGACGATAAGGCCGGCGTTGCTGAGGCACCAGGATCCGTCGGGTAATAGGTAAGCGTAGTTGCCGTTTCCCAAATGATGCAATCCCTTTGTGTATTGCCACTTGCTCATCTTCGGAGCCCTCCTTTGCTTTGAGTGCTTGCACTTTTCCGCTACGTCTCCTGAACCCGAGTTTGGCCGGTACTGCCAAACGCAGACGGCATCCTTGCACGACCTGACCCCCGACTTCCTGCGGGCGCATTTTCTTGTTCGGGGAGGGACTCTCCCCCCCCCCGGCCTCTTGTGCTATACCCGCGAGAAAGTTCGGCACTTTTTTCGAAGAGCGTACGATTCTTAAAAATCGACGATATATCTCAGACTCATGGACGACTCGCACATGTCTCAACCGGTAGATTCGATAGCGAAACACTCATGGAAGGAAGTCACGGGCCCAGCCAAGGGCCTTTCAGCGCCCGGCAACCTGCGACCAGGCCAGGGGCGTCCCCTTCTCGATTCTGGAAGCGGCCTTGCGGCCCAGCACCTCCCCGATGAACTTGGGCGCAAGACCGTACCCCGGACGTATGGACCGGACGTTCTCCTCGCTGAAGGTCTCACCGGGCTCCATATCCCGCACCACGAACAGGGAGCGGCGAAACACGCGGCTTTTCACCTCGATGGCACTCACCCCGTAACGGACCTCCCCCACGGCCTTTTCCGCAGTTCGGATCGAGCGCACCATCTCCTTGAGCTCCTCCGGTTCCAACGAAAAAGCGCTGTCCGGGCCGGGAAGGGACCGCGAAAGCGTAAGGTGCTTTTCGATGATGGAGGCCCCGAGGGACACCGCAGCCACGGGAATGGTAATGCCCATGGTGTGATCCGACAATCCCACGGGCAGGTGAAAGGCTTCCGCCAGATGCGGTATGGTCCGCAAGTTTATTTCCTCCGGCGGAGCGGGATAGGCGCTCGTGCACTTCAGCAGAGCGATCTGAGTCGCGCCTGCCCTGCGGGCCACTTGAATCGCCTCGTCGATCTCCCCCAAGCCCGCCATTCCTGTGGAAATGATCAGGGGCTTTCCCGTTCTGGCCATCTTCTCGATCAGTGGTGTGTCCACTATTTCGAAAGACGCAATCTTGTGCACCGGCACCTTAATGGTTTCAAGGAATTCCACGGCCGTGGGATCGAAGGCTGTGGAGAACAGCAGGATGCCCAGATCGTCCGCAATTTTCTTCAGCTTCGGCTGCCACTGCCAGGGCATGGATCCTTCGCTGTACACGTCGTAAAGTGTGCGTCCGTCCCAGAGGGTCCCGCCTCCGATCCTGAAGCATTCCCTCTCCGAGGACATGGTCAGGGTCTCCGCAGTGTATGTCTGCAGCTTGACGGCGTCCACGCCGGCCTCCTTGGCAGCTTCCAAGATCCTCACAGCTTGCCCGAAATCCTTGCCGTGGTTGGCGGACATCTCCGCCACCACCAAGGCCGGCTGACCGGGACCTACTCTGTGTCCTGCAATCTCGATGGTTGACGTCATCGCGTGCGTGCCTTTTCCATACCGCCTCGATACTCTCTAACCCCCATGCCCGGCCCGGGCACAAGGAGCTGCTGCCACAGCTCCGTTTCCTCGGTCACACGGAAACCACTGACTACCGGCACCCGCAACACCCGCAGGCCTCGCCCCCTAGCCCCGGGCAAAACAGACTCCTGGGCACCTGTGACGCACTGAGGCTGCATGCGGGCGCTTAGGGCTCGCTCAAGAATAGCTTCCCATTTTGATGCGCCTATCCATCACGCATGGCAGCGTTGCTCTTCGGCTAAATGGCCCGCCATTCGCCCTCCTCGCCCCTTGCCATGCGCGCGCCTCGACACCTGAAAACTGGATTTTATTCTCACGCGAGCCCTTAAAAGTAAGAACGGGCTTGGGGGTTCACGGCCAAAACGTGTCCGGCATCCTGAACACAGAACTCCGTCATTGACAGAGAAGGGTTCCCGTTGTGAAGCATTTGACCGGCCCTCAGGCAAGGAACCTCTTGATGGAGTCCACCACGCGAAAAGCGGTGCGACCGTCCCACAACGCCGGGGGGCGTGCGGGTCTCTTGGGACCGGTCAGGGCTTTCTCCGCCAAAGCCGCGAGGTTCTCAGGTCCGCACAACGTGTTGGTCCCTTCCTCGATGGTGATGGGACGCTCGGTATTGGGGCGTACCGTCAAGCAGGGAATCCCCAGATACGTCGTCTCCTCTTGAAGGCCTCCGGAATCGGTGATCACGATCTTGCTCCGGAACACGCAGCCCATGAAGGGAATGTACCCCATGGGTGCCAACAGATGCACTCCTTTGGACCCGGCGAGAGAATCCATCAGTCCAAAGGCTTCGAGGTTGGCGCGGGTGCGCGGATGGACGGGGAACACAAGGGGAATGATGGCAGCCACGCCGCGCAGGGCTCTGCACAGTTCCCCGAGCACGTGTAGGGAATCCACGTTGGAGGGACGATGCAGTGTCACCACTCCGTATGGGCTTGGGGGCACTCTGCCTTCTAAAGATCCGCTCTCCTTTTCTATCCGGTCCCTGAGCATTTCCAACGAGTCGATCATGATGTTTCCCACACGCTCGATGCGCTCACGGGGCACCCCCTCTCTGAGCAGGTTCGCATCGCCGTCCGGGGAAGGCGTCCAGAGCAGATCGGCCAGCGCGTCGGTCACCACCCGGTTGATTTCTTCCGGCATGCTTCGGTCGAACGATCGCAATCCCGCCTCCAGATGTGCCACCGGCACCCCCAGCTTGCAGGCGGCGATGGTGGCGGCCATGGTGGAATTGACATCCCCGACCACCACCACGAGGTCCGGCTTTTCCTCCAGCAGCACCTTCTCATAGGCCATCATGACCCGGCCTGTCTGTTCTCCGTGGGTCCCGCTTCCCACCCCCAGGTGGCAGTGGGGAGCCGGAAGACCGAGGTCGTGAAAAAATGCTTCCGACATGTTGACATCGTAATGCTGCCCCGTGTGAACAATCCTTGCATCCGCCCATTTTTCGCGGGACAGGGTGTGAAACAGCGGTGCGATCTTCATGAAGTTGGGACGCGCCGCCGCTATGAGGTGGATTCGTTTTCGCATCGCTTTCCGGCTGGCGCCCTCTGCCGAGGGCTCGTCAAATCCTGCCGCTGACACCTGAGAATTCACTTCTCCCTCACCGCCTCGCCGATGGCCGCAACTATGCGCTCCTGATCTTGGCGGCTGAGGTGCGGGTGCATCGGCAAGCTGAAGATCCGGCTCGAGCAATCCTCGGCGACGGGAAAGTCACCTTGCCTGTAGCCAAGATGTTGAAAGGCCGGCTGAAGGTGCAGGGGCCTGGGGTAGTAGACGGCCGTTGGAACACCCCTTTCTGCGAGATGCCTCTGCAGCGCCTGACGGCTGGGACCGCTTGCAGCCAGAACCGAGTACTGTGCCCACGCGGATCGAGCGCCGGAAGGCACTGTGGGAACACAAACCGCTGGGTGCATCGGAGCCAGTAGCTCAGAGTACCTCTGGGCGACATCCTGACGAAGCCCCATCTCCTGTGGAAAGACCTCGAATTTGGCCAGAAGGATGGCCGCCTGGAGGGTGTCGAGCCGGCCGTTCATACCGATGCGCACGTTTTCGTATTTGTCCGAACCCTTCCCGTGCTCACGCATGGAAAACAGGGTTTCCGCCAAAACACCGTCATCGGTAAAGATCATGCCTCCGTCGCCGTAGCAGCCCAGGGGCTTCGCCGGAAAAAACGACGTGCACGCACTGTCACCCCATGCGCACGCCTTCTTACCCATGTGCTCGGCCCCGAAGGACTGGGCCCCATCCTCGACGACAAATAGACCGTGTTTGGCGGCAAGCTCACATATCTTCTCGTACCGGGCGGGCAAACCGAAAAGGTCTACCGCTAGGACGCCCCGCGGTCGTATCTTCCCCCCAAGAACCCCGGGCGGAATGGGCGTGAAACCGGCTGGCCTTCCTCTTAGGGCAAGAAGGGTCCCCTCGAGTTTTTCCGCATCCAGGTTGAAAGTGACCGGGTCGATGTCCACAAAAACAGGGGTGGCACCGAGGAGGCTGATGACCTCCGCAGTGGCGATGAACGTGAAGGGACTGGTCAGGACGGCGTCTCCGCGACCCACACCGTAAGCCATGAGCGCAAGAAGCAGCGCGTCGGTTCCGGACGAGCAGGCTACGGCGTGTCCGACTCCCACATACTCCTTCAGACGCCCTTCCAGTTCACTGACTTCCGGTCCGTTTATGTACTGCCCATGATCCAGAACCTTCCGGATCCGGTCCTCGATCCGCCCTCGGATGCGCCGCTGCTGAGCGGCGAGATCTATAAATTCCATTTTCCACATCCCGCTTCTTGGTGCCCGGACCCCCTTTCATGGGCCGCAGCTCAGACACTCTCCACGCACGGGTTCTCCCTCCTTATGGGGCCCCTTGACGGCCCTGCCCGGTCCGCCCCCAGCCCCTTAGAATCCTTCTGCTGCCTGACATAAAAGTAAAATTACGCCAGCACACCCCAAAACACAAGGTCTTTGTCCGGCTGCCCGAGCCATGTTGGCTATCCGAGCCATTGACAAAGCGCGTGCGCTTCCGTATTTTTTTATGAGTTTCGGCACTCCCCGCCCAAGAACAATACCCGTGAATGAGGGAATGCCCTTACAGGTCTTTCGGGATGACCACCCACACATCCTCCTTATGAGGGGGGTCTATGGGGTGTAAAGGATTGTCGGATTCCAGAAACACCCCCTGTCCCCCCCAAGGCGGAAGGTGGAAATCAACGGGAGTCAGCCAAAGGCCTAAACGGAATCATTGACGGGTATTGGGGCTTGAGAACGGAATCCGGCCGGTCTTCCCTTCGAAGGCTGGGGAGAATAGTCTGTCCGGCTGACAGTGTATGGTTTGTTTTCGTACCCCTGAGGAACATACGGCGGTAGCAGCATGAAACCAAGAATGTTTCGACCTTCTCCTTCCCTTCGAACCCGGCAGCCAGCCGGGAAAAGTGCATTCCAGGATTTCGACGCCACCGAGCTTTACTGCCCTAAGTGCAGACGGGCCGTGCCGGTGAGAAAGCGACTCCTCCTTGTCCTGCCGGAGGGCGACGAATACGAGTACCGGTGTGTTTTCTGCGCAGAGTCGGTCGGCACCAAGATCGATCGCCGGGCCGAGCAGGTGCGCCTCGTGGTCTGAGGGGTTCTCTATAGGTCCCCGTCATCTATCCTCCAAAAACCGCAAGAGTCCCGATCAGGGACGGGCGCCGCAATGGGGCAGGGGTCGAGCCCTACCCCATCGTGGGCAAAGCCGCAGGCATAGGGCGGTCCGTGACGATGCTGCCTTCTCGCACTTGCCGGTTGCACCCTTAGAGAACTTGTCTGCTTGGAAACGCGCAGCACCTGCGCAATACCGGCGCGGCGGGCGGGTAGAGGGCCGGTCGGTCCCTGGGGCCATTTCTTGGCGTGGCTGCCGGTGACGGCAGGGTAGTTTGAGGGCGCAATGGATGCATTGGGTTCTTCTGATTGAGTAGGCGCGGGGGATGCTTCTGCACAAGGCCTTTCCCCCAAACGGATTGACGAAAGACACGCCAGGTGCTATTCGGGTCCTTCCTTGAATCGCCGTGCCCATTGCGGGGCGGGGCTATGGGACCTCGGGCGGTCGAACTCCCCGTGGTGAGGCGGTCGGGTTCTGCCGGCATTTTGCGGTGAGGGGTCCGGGTGCGTCGTGCAGAGAAAGACATAAAACCCAGCAGAGGAAACAACCGTATGCTAGATCTCATGCGAAAACACGCGGCGTCCTGGTTCATAAAAATCTTGCTGGGAGCCATTGTGGTGGTTTTTGTGTTCTGGGGTGTCGGCAGCTTTCGTTCCTACCAGGAAGCAAGGGTGGCTGTCGTCAACGGCGAGACCATCACGCAAAACGAATACGCGCAGGTTTACGATTCTCTTCTGGAGATGTACCGGAATCAGTTCAAGAACGTCCTCGACGCCGACACGCTCCGCTCCCTGAATCTCCCGCAGCAAGCCCTTGACCGGCTGATCGACCGCAAGCTGCTGCTGCAGGAAGCGGAAAAGCTCGGATTCGTCGTCACCGACGAACAATTGGCAAGGCGCATTGCGGCCTTTCCCGCCTTTCAGAGGGGAGATGGATTCGATGCGAAGATCTATGAACGGACCTTGGCCCATCTGAGAACCACCCCCGAACAATTCGAAGCCAGCCAAAGGGAGGACCTTCTTCTCGACAAGCTCATGGGATTCATGACCGTCGGGGCCAAGGTAACCGAGGCCGAAGTGCAGCAGTGGTATGAGTGGAACGGAAAGCAGGTCGACATTCAGTACGTTGCCTTTGAACCGTTGCGCTACACGGATGTGGATGCCCCTGAACAGGAGGTCAAGCGCTATTACGACAAGCACCGGCAGCAGTATGAGACCGACCCGGAGGTAAAGGTTTCCTACCTTTTCTTCGATCCTGCAGCCTATACCGACGGGGTGAAGATAGGCGACGACGCAATTGCGGACTACTATGATATGCACCAAGACGATTTCGAGATCCCCCCGACGGTGGAAGCAAGGCACATACTGATCCGCCTGGCGCCGGACGCCTTGGCAGAGCAAATCGAAGCGGCCAAAGAAAAGGCCCTCGACATACAGAAGAAAGCCTTGGCCGGAGAGGATTTTGCCAGCCTTGCCGAAAAGTACTCGGAAGACACCACCAAGGACAACGGGGGCTATCTGGGAACCTTCAGCCGGGAATCGATGGTCAAGCCCTTTGCCGACAAGGCTTTTTCCATGGAGCCCGGCCAGATCAGCGAACCGGTCCGGACCCAATTCGGCTGGCACATCATCAAGGTGGAAGCCGTGAACCCCGCCCGAACCCGCAGCCTGGAAGAAGCCGCCGAAGAGATCCGCAACAAGCTCGTCCAGGAGGCTGCGAGCAACCTTGCATACCAAGCCAGCCTGGGAGCTTACGACGCGAGCCTGGGTGCGGGCGATCTTGCCCGAGCGGCTGAAACGAAAGGGATTTCCCTGAAGACCACGGACTTTTTCTCCGACCAAGGTCCAAAAGAGGGGATACGCAGCAAGAGCCGCTTTGCCGAGGAGGCCTTCAAGCTCAAGGAGAACGAGTTCAGTGAGGTCCTCGAGCTTCCCGAGGGATTCTACCTGTTGCAGGTTCAAGAAAAGAAGCCTGCGACCATACCGGAATTCGACGAGGTCAAGGACCGGGTCCGGGAGGACGTCATCGCTCAGCTTCAAAGGGAAAAGGCAAGATCAGACGCCGAGGCTCTTTTGGCCCAGGTCAAAGCGGGGAACCCCCTTTCGGAGGCCGCCAAGGGCTTCGGTCTTTCCCCCAAGAACACCGGTTACTTCAAGAGGGCCGGCGCGATCCCGCAAATCGGATACGAACCTTCCGTCTCCGCCGCGGCCTTTCTGCTCACCGAGGCAAAACCCCTTCCCGATACCGCCCTGGAGGGCCGGAAAGACTTCTTCGTGATTCACCTGGCCGGGGTGAAACCTCCCCCGCCGGAGGGTTTCGCTGCCGAAAAGGAGAACATCGAGAAAAACCTTCTGCGCAGCAAGGAGCAGCAGATAGTGGAGGCATGGCGCACCGCACTGAGGGAAAGGGCCACCATCACCATTCAGGAGCGTTACCGGAACCCGTAATAATGGCAGTCGGGGGATTGTGCGTTCGCCGAGGCTCACTCCATCACTGGGCCGAGGGGGATGTTTTGCACAGGGCGACACTGCCCTGGGCGCGGTGATGGGGGGCCTCAGATGGGCAGAATCACCGCTGAAGCATGTGCCTGGTTCCAAACCGCATGGGCAGGATTACGGCAAGGGCGCAGAGCACGAGAGCCAGGGAGAAAGAACCCACCAGCCACATCCACTCCCAGGCCGAAAGATCCTGTCCCCGAATACCGGCCATGAAGACCGCGTAAACCGGTCCGGCCTCTATGATGATCACGCCCCCTATGAAGCCGGCGCAGAGGATCATAAACAGCATCCCCCCGAAGCTCGTGACCGACTGCGCCGGATTCTCCGACTGGAAATCCGGGTACGCCGCACCCAGGCCGATCCCCATGGCAATGACTCCCGGCACCATGCAAAAGACCGTCGTCACCGAGAGCCACATCATGAAAGGCGTCACGCTGAGCAAAAAATTCGTGGCCACAACCAGGATTTCCGAAAGAACCAGCAGGGGAATCAAGTAAATGGCGAACTTGATCCACAATACGGTCCCGACGGAAACAGGGGCCGCGAGAACGATCCACACGGCCTCTTTTTCCATGCTGACCGCGGGAAAGACAAAACGGGCCGCCACAGCGGTCAGGACAAACGCCGCCAGGCCCATGTTCAAGAAGGAGAACAGGTTCTGCAGATAGACGGTCTTGATGGGAGCCTTTTCAAGGGGCAGTACTTTGAAATTGTACAGGTATATGGCGATAAGGGCGGCGATGAGCAGGATCTGGGGCCACTGGGTCTGGTCCCTGAAAAAAGTCTTGATCTCCTTGACCAGAAAGGCACGGACCGGCCCCGAAAAGGACCCGAACGGCCTTTTCGCGCCGGACCTTTTGTCGGCAGCCCCACGGGAGGTCATGCGGACGCGGGCGGTCTGGGCCTTTGAGAGGCCTGGGAAATAAACCAATCCGGCAAGCCACGTGACGATGAAAACCATCGAAGCCCCGCCGCTTGCCGCCAGGGCGTTGTGAAACAGGGCGCTGTGGTGGTGACCCTTGAGGGCGGCCCGCATGCTGTCAAAGGCCCACGTGCTCGGCAGCCACGGGGAGGACGGCGTGCTGAGGGACTGGAGGTAAACCACCACGGAAGAAAAGGCATCCGGATCCACGAGGCGCTCGGGCCGCAGAAGCCGCAGCGCCACGTAAAGGGCCACAAAACAGAGCAGGCCCAGGGAGACGAAGATGCTCCTGATCCTGCTCGCCGGAAGGAGCACCACGGCCGTCATCACCAGAAGAACGCTGATCCCCGAAGCCACCACACAGAACGGCACCAGGACCATGGCCACGTTGGCATAGAAAAACGGCCCCTGCTGGTAGACCACACCGTAGGAGAAAAAGACGGGAAGCGCGTAGACCAGGACCATCCAGGAGCTGTCGATGGTGCTCTCAACCCACCTGGCCAGAAACACCTTTGCATGACTTACAGGAAACGAATGGACCAGGGCCAGGTCCCTGCTCAGGTACAGCTTCGAAAGGCAAGTGAGGATTCCGGAGAACACCAGAAGGGAGAAGAAGGTCACAAGCACCATCGAAAGAAGCTTTTCGGCCAGAATGTCCCCAAACCCCTCGACGTTCTGGAAATAAGAAAGCACCCTGAAAAAAACCAGGAAGATCCCCACCCAGAAGCCACCGCCCACGGTCCCGAAAAGGAAGGCCTTCATCATCCTGCCGCGCTCCTTGGCGGCCCTCTTGTGACCCAGAAACGCGATGAGGCGGGGACGAAGAAGGGTCAGAACCTCGTTCATCGGGCATCTCCCTCTTCGGTGAGGCGCAGGAAAACCGCTTCGAGATCCTGTGCCTCCACGTGGGCAGCCCTTTCCAGATCCTTGGTGGTCCCCATGGCGATGAGGGATCCCTTGTGGATGACCCCAATGCGGTGGCAGATGTCCTGCGCGACCGCCAGGGTATGGGTCGAGAGGAAAATGGATGTGCCCCGGTCCGCCAGATCCCGAAAAAGGTCCTTGACCATCTTGATGCCCCGGGGGTCGAGTCCCACCATGGGTTCGTCCACGATGATCACCTCGGGTTGGTGGAGCAAGGCCGCCGCCATGATCAGTCTTTGTTTCATGCCGTGTGAATACGATTCGATCAGTTCGTCTCCCCACTCGTGCAAAGAAAAAAGACGCAGCAATTGCACGGCCCGACCATGCAGATCCTTGCCGTTGACGCTGTAAAGGTCCCCTGTGAATCGGAGAAACTCCATCCCCGTCAGCTTGTCATAGAGAAAGGGCCGATCCGGAATGAATCCGATCATTCTCTTGGCCCGCTGCGGCTCGCGCTGCATGTCGATGCCGTCTATACGGATCGAACCGGCTGTGGGAGAAATGATTCCCCCCATCATGCGGATGGTGGTGGTCTTGCCGGCGCCGTTGGGGCCTATGAAGCCGAATATCTCCCCCCGCGCGACGGTGAGGTCCAGGTGGTTCACCGCACAGATCGGACCGAACCTCTTCGTGAGCCCTTTGACCTCGATCATCAGCCGGTCTCCATGATGGAAAGTTCCACCTTTCCCAACATCCCAATCACGTCTATCTGCGACTCGGGATCACCACGCACGAAACGGATATGGGTCACATCCGCGGGGAACTGGTCGAAGACCGAATCCGCGGTCATCCATGCCCCCACATAAAGCACGTTCCATGCATGATAGTAAAAGCGCCCCTTCAAGTAGACAAGCCCCGTCTCTATCTGAGCTGGCACGCCCGCGGCCCGGGCCAGGGCCGCCACGAGAACCGCGTGCTCGTTGCAGTCTCCCACCGCGCGGCGCAGGGTCGCCAGAGCGTCGGGAACCGAAAGGACCGGGCGTTTCTCAATATGCTCATGGACCCACCGCACGATCTTTTGTGCCTTGATCAACGGAGTATCCCCGGAGGATACGATCCCCGTTGCTACCTTCCTGATTTCGGGATGATCGGCCTGAATAAACGGCCCGGCCCCAAGGTAACCCGCTTCGGGGGAGGTTTTCGGGTTTTCCGGCGTGCCGCGGCCCGGCGGCGGCAGCGTTTCCTTGACAATCTTCAGCACGCTGTCGCGAAAAGACTGTCTGCCGCCGTCCAGTCCACGGAGAAGGTCGGCCGAAGCCTTCACATGCACTTTCAATGTGGAAAGGGATGCCGCGTCTTCTATGGTTTGGTCGGAAGCTATGGAGGCGGCTTCGGTCAGGTCCCCGCTCCGCGATTCGGAAAGGGCGCTCAGCGCTTCCTCGCGCGACACCCATTCCAGATCGATTTCGAGCGGGCCCTCTTCCCGAACCACTTGTCCCGCGGCGTCGATCCAGGCAATCTGGGTGCTGCCCATGAAATCGACCGAAACCCTCTTGGCCCTTGTCTCCCGTCCCATGACGCGCAGGGTGTCCTCCCCCAACACGGCCACATTGGCGGGACGCTGGCCTGTGGTGGCTGGGTCGAAAACATGAAAAGACCGACTCTCGCCCACCTCCATTCCCGATGCCCAGGTTGCGTGGAGAACCCCGGAACCCAGGTAAGGAGGCGCCGCCAGGCGAATCTCGGTCCGCCTCTGCTCACCCGGCTCTCCGGTCAGCAGGTGGAGGGTGCTTCCCACCACCTCTCCACGTGCCGCAAAGCGCAGCAGGCTGGACTCCAGCTCGAAGTCGAATGTGGAGAGGCGCCAGTCCGAACCCAGTTCTCCCCGGGTCCGAAAACGAACCTCCTGGGACATTCCCATCACGTGCAACCGCAGGAAGACCGATTCATCGAGGGTGTATCCCTGCGGGGACTTGGAAAAACGTCTATGAGTGTACCCGATCTTGTGCCCCTTTTGCCGGATGGTCATCCAGGTGTCCGAATCGGAGATGTCCCTTGCACCTTGCGGTTTCGCAGTTTGGGGCGCCCGGGCGGCCGGCTGAAGGACACCCACGCGATGCAGGAGCAGTATCGTAAAAACAAGGAGGATGACCCCACCGGCGATCCGACTCTTTTTCAGAAGGAAAAACCCCACCCCACCTTCCTCCCATCCCCACCCCGTTTTCCGCGAAAACGGTGCTTGGCACCAGTTTGGAAGCAAATGACCCGAACAGTCCTCATCTGTCCGGTCCTTCCGGGTTCGAGTACGACTAACGTCCCTGCGGGACTGATTACGACAAGGCCTCGATCATCGCTCCGGCCACATTGTTTCGCCGGCACCCCCGCCCTCTCCCAGGACGGGGGGAGTAGGAGTAACGGGCCGGAACGATGATCGAGGCTTACGCCAACGACAACGATGATAAACAGGGCTGTGAGAGGCAATTTCCCCTGCTCCCCAACGCGGCATCCGCTTTACTTCCCGGGGCCGCTGTGGTAGTTATTGCCCTCTTCGGTCACCGGGTCCGGTTCACCCCATTCACCGGTTACTGATATGGAGGCACCGAGAATGGAGTTCATAACAGTACGCTTCGCAAAGGGTGCGACCCACAACCGCCTTGAATCCGGAAGGCTCGATGACCCTGGGCACACGCCGGCGGGAAACTCCTGGCAACCCCGGCTGGACCTTTACGAGACACCCGACAAAATAATCATAATCGGCGAGATGGCAGGGGTCAAGCAGGACGATCTCGTGGTGGAAATGGATTCCACGGCCGTGAGGATATACGGGACTCGGAAGGAAAGGCTCCCCGAGACACGGGGACCGTCCCACATTGCCGAGATACGCTACGGCCCGTCGGAGCGCGTTGTCCCGCTGCCCAGCGCCGTCGACCCGAATGAGGTGACCGCCTCGTTCACCGATGGCCTCCTGGAAATCAGCATGGCCAAACGGAGCATACGGGGCGCCCCTTAAGGCGTGTCTCATAAATAGCTTGCGCGGCCACAAAGCGCGCTTTTTATGCCCTCACCCCGGCCCTCTCCGAGGGGGCGAGGGGGATGTAGGAAATCGCAATTTGTGACCGCGCGCAGTATACCTCGCACGTCCACAAAGGGCGATTTTTGTAACCTCACCCCTGCCCTTTCAGAGGGCGAGGGGGCCTTGATCATCGTTACGACCGGGCTGCATTGGATGCCTCTTGCTTCTGTTGCCTCTCCCGGGGAGCGCGGGCACCCTGCCTGCACCACCCTACGAGGCGGGCGAGGCGCCCACACTCCCAGGGTGAAGAATAGGAAAGGGTCGGCCGGAACGATGATCAAGGCGCAAGAAGATTGTCTCTTGTCACTTCAAGATCCGCCGCCCAGGTTGACATGCCGGTACACGGGAAAAGAACGTTAGAAGCGCAGCCGCCGCAACCCGCGGACTCGCGGCCTGGAAAATGGGTTTGCGGCGTCGTCCTGCTCCTGGCCTTCTGTGCAGGATGCGCACGGCAGGTCCCTCCTCCCACCGCACCTCCGGGGTCTCCCAAGCCTTATCGCGTGGGAGACAAATGGTACCAACCCCTACCGGATGCCAAGGGTTTCCGTCAAAGGGGCGTGGCTTCGTGGTACGGGGACGACTTTCACGGCAAGAGGACCTCCAGCGGGCAAATCTACAACATGTATGCCATGACCGCGGCGCACAAGACCCTGCCTCTGGGAACCACCGTTCGCGTTCACAACCTGGAAAACGGCCGGGGGGTGGAAGTCGTTATCAACGACCGAGGGCCCTTTGTCAGGGGTCGTATCATAGACCTTTCCTATACGGCCGCAAAGAAGATCGGGATGGTGGGGCCCGGGACCGCCCCTGTGGTCGTGGAAGCGGTGTCACCCCCTCCCCTTGCACCGCCCGGGGACCCGAACGTTTACTATACCGGCAATTTTACCATCCAGGTCGCCGCCTTCAAAAGCTCCGAAAACGCCCGCAAGCTCAGGGACGAGCTGGCCGCCACTTACCGCAACGCCCACGTGGCGATCTTCGAATGGGGAAACACCACCTATTACAGAGTCCGTGTGGGGAGGTCCCGCTCGTTGGATGAGGCTTTGCAATGGGAGGATTCTCTGGTGCGCAGGGGCTTTTCAGACGCCTTTGTGGTGGCCGAGTGAGGAGGACGGGGCTGCCGTGAAAGTGGTGTTTCTGGACCGTGACGGGGTGATCAACAGGGACTCGGATAGCTATGTGAAAAGCTGGGAGGAATTCGCTTTTCTGCCCCGCAGCAAGGAGGCGGTTCGACTCCTCACCATCAACGGATACCGCCCCATAATCATAACGAACCAGTCGGCAGTTGGCCGCAAACTGCTCTGCGAATCCACCCTTTCCACCATACATGGGAAGATGGCAGAGGCCCTCTCCCGGTGCGGGGGCAAGATAGAGGCCGTGTTTCACTGCCCCCACCTGCCCGAGGACGGTTGCGACTGCCGCAAGCCCAAACCGGGTTTGATTCTTCAGGCCCAACAAACGTACCGGCTCGACCTTTCGTCCACTTTCATGGTGGGAGACAGTCTGAAGGACATGGAAGCGGCCTGGGGTGCGGGGTGCGGGCACACGATTCTTGTGCGTACCGGAAACGGAGAGAAAGCGGAAAGGGTGCTGCGGGAAAGGGGAAAGATGCCGGACCACGTGGCACGCGATCTCTACGGGGCGGTTCGTTGGATTCTCGACAAGACCGCATGCTGATTCCCGGGCCGGTACGGACCCTCTATTAGACCTCGCGCGTCCACAAACTGCACTTTTCGCACCTTCACCCCGGCCCTTGCCCAGAGGGCAAGGGGGATGTAGGAAATCGCAATTTGTGACCGCGCACAGTATAGCGTCTCTGACAATTACTCCCAGGAAAACCGGGCTCCATGGATCCGGGGGGCGGGGCGGCAATTTCCTCTGCAATCGGCTCGAACTCTAAGTCAAACGCGCTTTCCGTTGTGAAAGATGTGCACCCTGTCCAGTGGAAAATCCACCAAGACGGGGGACCCTGCTCGGAGGTCCGTATGCACGGAGGTCTTCAAGGTCAGCCTTTCTTGGCCCAGCAGCGCATGGACGTGGGTTTCCGAACCCACGTTGCTCGTCATTTCCACCACCGCGCGGATCGCGGGGGACTTTTCCGCCCCAACGGCTACGTCTTCGGGCCGGATGCCGAGCTCCACCTCCTCGTCGGCCAGGTCGGGACGCAGATCGTGCAGGGCCAGGGAGAAGGCCGCTCCTTCAAAAAACGTGCGGCCCTGCCTGCGCACGAGCCTACCGCGGTAAAGGTTCATTTCCGGCGACCCCAGGAAGGTGGCCACAAACCGGTCCGCAGGACGGGCATAAACGGCCTCCGGCGTGTCTATCTGGTGGATCACTCCCCCGCGCATGACCACCACCTGATCCCCCAGGGTCATGGCCTCCACCTGGTCGTGGGTCACGTACAATATGGTACCCCGCGTCTGTTGATGGAGCCTCTTGAGCTCGAGACGCACCGAGGAGCGAAGCCGCGCGTCCAAGTTGCTCAGGGGCTCGTCCAGCAGAAACAGCCTGGGGCGGCGAACCAGTGCCCGTCCCATGGCCACTCGCTGCTGCTGCCCGCCGGACAGTTCCCGCGGTTTGCGTCCCAGAAGCTCGGAGATCCCCAGGAGCCGGGCCGTTTCCTCCACCCGTTCTCGGATGGCGGATTTCGCCACCCGCCGCATACGCAGGCCGAAGCCCAGGTTCTCGGCCACCGTCATGTGGGGATAGAGGGCATAATTCTGAAAGACCATGGCCACATCTCTGTCCCTGGGGGCCAATCGGTCCACGGGCCGGCCGTCGAGCAGCACCGAGCCTTCGTCCTGGGGGACCAGGCCGGCCACGATGGTAAGAAGAGTGCTCTTCCCGCATCCGGACGGGCCCAAGAGCACACAGAACCGGCCGTCTTCCACGTGCAGATCGAGTCCGGACAGAACCTCCACACCTCCGAACCGCTTGGTGATCCCTTTCAGAGTGAGCGATGCCACTTTTCTCAGCCCTTCATGGCGCCCGCGGTAAGCCCCCTCACCAACTGGCGCTCGAAAAAGAGAAAGAGAACGAGGATGGGCACGGTGACCATGACCGAGGCCGCCATCACGAGCTGCTTGGAAAGATGGACACTCTCGGCCAGTTGCACCACGCCCCTGGACAAGGTGAACTTCTCGGGTGTGTCGAGGAACATGAAGGCAAACAGAAACTCGTTCCACGCGATCATGAACGTATAAAGCGCCACGCTGGCAAGGGCCGGAGCGGACAGAGGGATCACGATCCTCCATATCACCCCCACCCGGCTGCACCCGTCCATGAGCCCTGCGTACTCCAGTTCCACCGGCAGATTCTGAAAGTAGCTGCGCAGCATGTAAAGGGCCACGGGAAGTGTCTGGGCCAGATACACGAGGATGAGCACGTGAATGGAATCCCGCAATCCCATCCGGGAAAAGACCACGTACAGGGGCACCACCAGGACAATGGCCGGGAACATGTAGACCACCAGGATCCCGTAGGACATCACGGTCCGACCCCGAAAACGCAGCCGTGTGACGGCATAGCCCCCCAACGTCGCCAGGCTCACCGCCAGGATCACCGTGGCGACGGACACGTAGACGCTGTTGGAGATATAGCCGGCGAAGCCGTGCTCGAACAGCACCTCATAATAGGCCCTCCCGTCGATCCTGCGGAAATCGAGACCCAGATTCGCCGGCTGCAAGAGGATCTCCTCCAGGGACTTCAAGGAAGAGACGATCATCCAGTAGAAAGGAAAGGCCACCAGGACGGTGAAAAAGACGAGCCCCCCGACCCTGAGAAGCCGCACACCCGCTGTTTCCAAATCTTCTCGATTCATACGGTCCTCTCAGACACGCTCTCACACTTCTTTTACGATCCATCGGAAATAGGCGATGAGGAAAAGACTAAGGACCACGAACAGCACCATGGCCGCTGCGCAGCCCGCGCCGATGTCGAACCGGCCGAAGGCGTACTCGTACACCTTTATGGTCATCACCTTGGTGCCCGCCTGCCCGCGGGTGAGAAGAAAGATGTCGTCGAACTTGTTGATGGTCCAGATGAAACGAAACAGAAAAAGGGTGTAAAGGACCGAGGCGAGCTGGGGCAGGGTGATATGATAGAAGCGCTGGAAGGGACCGGCCCCGTCGACCGATGCGGCCCGGTACAGAGGCTCGGGGATGCTCTGCAGCCGCGCCAGGACAAAGAGAAACGCAAAGGGAAAATACCTCCACCCTTCAAACAGTATCACCGAGGTGAGCGCCAGGGGGATGCGGACCCGCACTCCCCCGCCAAGAGGCAGATCGAGCCACCTTTGGGAAAAGAACGCCATAGGTTGCGTGAACACCCCGCTCTGGACGCCCAGCGCGTTGACCACACCGAGCTGGGGGTCCAGGATGAAACTCCATGTGAAGGTGACCGCCACCACCGGGGCTATGTAGGGGGAAAGGAAAAGCCCCCTGACCAGGCTGCGTCCCGGGAAGCTTCCATGCACCAGGAGCGCGGCCGCCAGCCCCAGAACCACAGACAGGCCGCTTCCTCCCACGGTGTACAGGAGCGTGGTCGTCAGAACGGAGAGGAACTCCGGATCTCCCAGGACCCGCCTGAAGTTGTCCAGGGTAGGGTTCCACCGAAAAAGGGACGCTCCCCGCAGGTCTCCCAAGGTAACGGGCTTGAGGCTGAGCCACAGGTTCCAGAGCACGGGAAAGACCACGAAGGCCGCCACCACCGTGACGGTGGGCACCATCAACCAGAAGGCGAGTCTGGCCTCTTTGGCGAGAAAAGTGGAGGGGCCGCGTGTCATGTGGTCATCCTCTCTGCCGTGGTTCTCAAAGCCCCTTCACACGCTCGTCCATCATTGCAGCCGCCTGTTGCGCGGTCATTTCGCCGTCCAGGAAGCGCTTGAGAATCTGCGGGATGACCTTGGTTCCGTACATCTTGGCCACAAGTGCCCCTTTCCCGTCGCCGAACCCCCACCTGTCAAAACCCTCCACACCGGAGACGATGCTCCTGACCACTCCCTTGCCATAGAAGCCGGCAATCTTGGCTCGGGTTGTGGCGCCGAACTCCAACTGCATCCATCCCTCTATGAAGGCGTTGGGCTCCTGCACGGTCCCCTTGCGCACGGGCAGTTTCCCCTCTGCCGCCATGCCCAGCCATTGCAGGTATCCGTCGCCCAGGAGAAACTCGACCCACTGTCGCGCCTTGGGGGTGTCGGCGTCCCGGGTGATCCCGAGGTAGTTGGTTTGCCCGTACTGGGCCTTGCCGCGGGGTCCCCGGATCACGGTGACAAATCCCGTGTTCCTGGCGAGAAACCCCGGCTCGCCCTTTGCGAGGTCCGGGATGACGGGCTGGTCCTGCCGCAGACCGGACAGCTCGTCCAGAATAAAGGGGGACCACACCACCATGGCGGCCCTTCCGGACAGGTAGTCCATGCGCGTGTGCAGCCAGTAGAGGTTACCCGGCGGCGAAAACCTGCTGAGCTCCTTGTAGAACTCGAGGGTCTCCACCATCTGGGGGGTATTGAGCTCCACATCTCCGGACGGACCCAGCAGCTTGACGCCGTTGGAAAGCGCGAAATGTTCGAAAACCTGTTGGGTGTAGTTCTGCCCCGGATCCGTGGCCGTTTCGAAACCCCAGAGAAGGGGAGGATTGTGCAGGGCCTTTGCAGCCTCGAGGATGGCCTCCCAGTTATCGGGGGTGGGCAGCGCCTTTGCCGCAAACAGATCCTTGCGAAAGAGCAGGAGCTGCCCCCACCCGTCCACGGGGACCGCGGCGTATCCCGCTTCCGCCTGGACCAGCTTGAGGGGGCCCGCACCGAACGTCGTTTTGCCCAGCTCCTCCACCACCCGTGTCGCGGCTCTCGCATCCAGAATGCCCTCTTGCACCCAGCCCACGGTATAGTCCAGGGGGTGAAAGACGACGTCGGGAAGGGACCTGGCCGCGTAGGCCGCCGTGACCCTTTCCGTGAGGAGGTTTTCCTGGACGGGAACCACCATGACGGAGATGCCTGTCCTGCGTGTGAAAGCATCTGCAATGGCCTTCTGGGTCTGCACTCTGTCCTTTTCCACTTCGGTGGTCCAGAAAGTGATCCCGTCCCGAGCCGCGGCTGCCGGCGTCGGCAGGCACATGAGGCAAAGGCAGGCCACCGATGCCAAGATCCTTCTCTTCATGTCGCACCCTCCTTTCATCCACATGCTTCCGGTTCCCGGCCTTGATCGTCGCTGGGGCCGGGCGGGTCTCGTTTTCTGCCAGCCTCACGTTGGCAGACACCGTTCCCACATGCTTGCCCCCGGGCCGGACTCAAGGTTTTCCTGGGGTGGGCACTGCCCACCAAAAAAGGCCCTTCCTCCCTTGGTCTGTTGTGGCCGTAACGAGGGTCAAGGCATGATTCCCACAATCGATCGGTCCTGCAACAAGCGGACAATAAGGCTCCGAACCGGCAGGAGTCCCCAGGGCGCCGGCACCCTGCCGTGGTCCGAAAAAACCAATGAGAAGGCGAGCTGTGAGTTTTTTTTGCGTTGACCGGAAACGACCACGCGGTTTATGTTTTCCCCCTTAGGGCTCGCGTGAGAATAAATTTCCGTTTTCAGGCGTCGAGGCGCGCGCATGGCAAGGCGCGAGGAGGGCCAATGGCGGGCCATTTAACCGACGAGCAACGCTGCCATGCGTGATGGATCGGCGCATCAAAATGGGAAGGTCTTCTTGAGCGAGCCATTAGCACATTGCGACGGGTAAGACCACCCCGTCGGTACGCGCCCTTCAACATCGCTTCACTGCACGGACGTGCTGCGCAGTGGCGCGGGCTCGCACATGGGTGGGCGCGCCTTTGGCCCGCGCGCACAACGCTCGGGCATCGGGAGGGTTTCATGAACTTGCGGTCACAGGCCCTTTGGGGGCCCATGCGCCTGCCTTTTCTCATACTGGCGCCCGCCTGCGTGGTGCTGGGAGCCGGTACGGCCTGGTGGAATGGAGGAAGATGGAGCGTCACATATTTTGTCCTGGCGCTTCTCGGAGGACTCGCCGCGCACATCAGCGTGAACGCCCTCAACGAGTACCAGGACTTCAAGAGCGGACTGGACTTGACCACACGGCGAACCCCGTTCAGCGGTGGAAGCGGGGCGCTTCCCGCAAATCCCCAAATGGCGCATCTGGCCTTGGCCACGGGCCTTACGGGGCTCGGCGTGACGGGGCTCATCGGGCTGTTCTTCCTCTACGCCAGGGGGCTGTGGCTGTTGCCCCTGGGGCTTGTGGGGATGGCCCTTGTGGTCTTCTACACCAGCCGCCTCACCAAGAACCCCTACCTTTGCCTCGCGGCCCCGGGTCTTGGGTTCGGCACCATGATGGTGATGGGAACCGACTTCGTGCTTTCCGGGGCCTACTCGTGGACCTCGTTCACAGCCTGCCTCGTTCCGTTTTTCCTGGTAAGCGATCTGCTGCTGCTCAATCAGTTTCCCGACATGGAGGCGGACCGAAAGGTTGCAAGAAGACACCTTCCCATAGTGATCGGCACGAAAAAGTCCGCTTATGTTTACGCTGTTTTTCTCGCGGGCACCTACCTGACCATCCTGGTCGGCTGGATGGTCGGCGTTCTTCCCGGGACGGGTCTTGTCGCCCTTGTCACGGTGGTTCTGGCGGTTCCCACCGTGCGAGGCGCCGTCAGATACCACGACGACATCCCGCGCCTCCTGCCCCATATGGGGAAAAATGTGGTGATCGTCATAGGGACCATCGTGCTTCTCGCCGCCGGCCTGTTTGTGGGGGGGTGACTCCCCGGGGGTCCCTGTGAGAGGGGTCCAGTAAACGTGCCAGTGCGCCATGGCCCTGAGTGCATTTTCCATGCTGCCGTCAATCGGTATCCCGTAAGTCTCGAACAATGCACCGCCTTGTCCGCACAGTCCTCCAGCACGGCAGGAACGACTCTCGTTTCCTCCATGGCTACACGCGAACAACATACAAGGGGGGGGGTGAGGGGTTACAAAGCGCAGTTTGTGGCCGCGCAAGGTATACCCGGAACGCCCCCCTTACCTTGACGAAGTCCTTGCTCTGCCTGTATAAATTTACAGATTTGGTTTTGACCATCGTTCAGACCAAGGTGCAGTGCCGTCCATTCGGGCCCACAGGGGAAAACCAAACACGGTTCTGTCGATTTTCCCACAAGCATCCCATAAGCGCGCGGATCTTGCCTGCACCCACGCCGCAAGGCGGGCGAGACGCCCGCGCTCCCAGGGTGGGCCAAAAGGCGCGGCCGGCCGAAACGATGATCAAGGCTAAAAATTTGTCTCAGCGTGTCGCGACTACCACACAAGGGGCCGGAATACCTCGGCTGTTTCGGGGAAGGCTTGAAGGTCTTGGAATGACAAAGAGGCTGATCGCTGTCGTCATTGGCATAGGGCTGCTGGGGGGTTTGGGGTGGCACATCCATCAGAAGGGGTCTGCGACCAGGGGGTTGCGCGGGCAGCGCCCTACCCCGCCTGTCGCGGTCGAGGTGGCGCCTGTCGAAAGGGCCACCGTCCGGGAAATAGGAAGCTTCAGCGGGACCCTCTACGCCTTTTCCGAGTTCGTGCTGGCGCCCAAGATCGCCGGACGGATCGAAAAGATTCACGTGCACATGGGAGATGGGGTTCAGAGCGGACAGCTCGTGGCCGAACTGGACGACGGCGAATACCTCCAGCAGGTGGTTCAGGCCAAGGCGGAACTGGACGTGGCACGGGCCAACCTCCTGGAGCGCAAGAGCAGCCTGGAAAACGCTGAAAAGGAATACGAGAGAACCGCAACGCTTCGCGAGAAAAAGATCGCCTCCGAGTCCCAGCTCGACGCTGCCCGGGCCGAGCTCACCATTCAGCAGGCGAAGCTGAAAGTTGCCGCAGCACAGGTTTCCCAGAAGGAAGCCGCCCTCAAAACCGCGAACCTGCAGCTTTCCTACGCGCAGATCCGCGTACCGGAAAACGGCGGAGCCCGCTTCCGGGTGGTGGGCGAACGCTTTGTGGATGAGGGGGCCTTGCTGGCACCCAACACCCCCATCGTGAGAGTCCTGGATATCGGGAATCTCACTGCGGCCATCCACGTTGTGGAAAGGGACTACGCCAGGATACGGTCGGGGCTTACGGCCGTCGTTTCCACAGACGCCTTCCCCGGGCGTTCTTTCACGGGAAAGGTGAAGCGCATCGCCCCCCTTCTCAAGGAGGCCTCCCGGCAGGCCCGGGTGGAAATCGAAGTGCCCAATGGGGAAAGGCTCCTGAAACCGGGGATGTTTGTCAGGGTCGCCATCGGGTTCGACGAACACGAAAACGCCACGGTGGTCCCCACCTCGGCCCTGGTCAAACGAAACGGCACCCAGGGGGTCTTCGTGGCCGACACGAAAGACAAGAAAGCCCGCTTCCTTCCGGTGACCAGCGGCATCGTTGACGGCGACAAGACGCAGGTCCTACAGCCCGAACTGACGGGTCAGGTGGTGACCCTCGGGCACCACCTCCTGGAGGACGGGGGCTCCATCCTGCTCCCGGGCGGCAAAGCGGCCGGTGCGCCATCCCCCAAAGACACCGGGACCCCTTCGACCCACGACGGCCGGCCGGCCCCAAGGACGGGAGCATGAACCTTTCGCGCTTTTCCGTTCGGCGGCCGGTCCTCGTGGTCATGGTGTCTCTGATCGTCATCGTCCTGGGGGGGATATCCCTGTCTCGCCTTCCCATCGATCTGATGCCCGATATCACCTACCCCACCTTGAGCATCAGCACCGGTTACGAAAACGCCAGCCCCGAAGAGGTCGAGGAGATGATCACCCGCCCCATCGAGGAGGCGGTCGGTGCGGTTCCGGGCGTGGAGGAGGTGACATCCGTCTCAGCCGAAGGACGCAGCACCGTCCGGGCCACCTTCACGTGGGGTACGGATCTGGACGCCGCGGCCAACGACATCCGGGACCGTCTGGACAGGGTGATTCCCGTGCTTCCCGAGGACGCCGAGCGGCCCGGTCTGCGCAAGTTCGACCTGGCGTCCTTTCCCATTCTCATCCTGGGCGTGTCCAGTAACCTGGACCCCATTCATGTGAGAAAGATCATAGACGACCAGGTGAAAAACCGGATCGAAAGGCTCCCCGGGGTAGCCGCCCTGGATATCCGAGGCGGGCTGGAGCGTGAGATCCATGTGAATCTGGACGGGGAGAAGATAAAGGCCCTGAAGCTTCCCATAGACAGCCTCCTCAATCGCCTCAAGGAGGAAAACATCAACCTTCCCGCGGGCACCATCGAGCAGGGGCTGCTCGACGTGACGGTACGGACCCCCGGTGTTTTCACCAGCCTGGAGGAACTGCAAAATACGGTGGTGGCCGTCCGTCAGGAAGTGCCCATCCACATCAAAGAGATCGCCACGGTGCAGGACGCTTGGGAAAAAATCACCCGGATCGTCCGGGTCAACGGCAAACCGGGGGTACGCCTCGCGGTGAACAAGCAGTCCGGGAAGAACACCGTGGAAGTGGCGACCCGCGTGCTGGAGGAGGTCGCGGCCATCAACCGGGACACACCCCAACTCCACATCGTGCCCATCATAGACACCTCGGACTACATCAAACGCTCCATCACCAACGTGGGCACCAGCGTGCTCTACGGCGGCGCCCTGGCCATACTGGTGCTTCTCCTTTTCTTGCGCAACATCCCCAGCACCGCCATCATAGCCGCCACCATTCCCATTTCGGTCGTGGCCACCTTCGCGCTGATGTACTTCAGCGGATTCACAGTCAATCTCATGACGCTGGGCGGTCTGGCCCTGGGTGTGGGCATGCTGGTGGACAATGCCATCGTGGTGCTGGAAAACATCTACCGGCTCCGGGAGTCCGGGCTGGACCCGGAATCCGCGGCCGTGGACGGCAGTCAGGAAGTGACCGCAGCGGTGATGGCCAGCACCCTGACCACACTGGGGGTCTTTCTTCCCCTTGTTTTCGTGCGGGGCATGTCGGGGATCATGTTCAAGCAGCTTGCCTACGTGGTGAGTTTTTCCCTGGCCTGTTCCCTGATGGTGGCCCTGACCCTGGTCCCCATGCTCGCTTCCCGGGTGCGGAGCACGGCTGTGGCCGGATCCGAAGGGGCCGGCGGCCGGAGAGGAAGGCTTTTCCACACAACAGGACGCCTCATCTCCCGGATGGAAGACAGCTACAAGGCATTGTTGCGGATGGCCCTGGACCGCCAGGCATTTGTGCTGGGAAGCGCTCTGTTCCTCCTGTTGGGAAGCCTTCTTCTCATTCCCCTGGTGGGTGTGGAGCTCATGCCCGCCACCGACGAAAGTGAAGTGCGGGTCAGTGCGGAGATGGCCGTGGGCACCCGGGTCGGTGTGGTGGACGGGAGCTTTCGCAAGATCGAGGAGGTGGTGCGCCGAGAGGTGCCCGAAGTCCTGAACACGGTCTCTTACATCGGCGGGTCCTCATGGCGGGCCAGGGGATCCAACGCCGGAGAAATGCAGATCGCCCTTGTGCCGGTGAACAAGCGGAAACGGTCCAGCGAGGAGATCGCCGCGGCCCTTCGCAAGGAACTGGGTTCCGTGCCCGGTGTCAAGGTCCGCACCCGTGCGGGGCAGGGGCTGTTTCTCCTGCGCATGGGCACCGCGGGGAGCGACGCGGTTCAGGTGGATGTGCGCGGATACGACCTGGAGACCTCCGACGCTCTGGCCCAAGGTGTGGAGAAGGTCGTGACCGATACGGCCGGTATCACCGATACCAGGATCAGTCGGGAAACGGGGACTCCCGAGGAGCTCATCATCGTAGACCGGCAGAAGGCCGCCCAGATGAAACTGACGGTCTCGCGCATAGCCAGAATGCTGCAAACGGTCCTTTCGGGCAGCGCCGCTGGCTATTACCGGGAAGGAGGAAAAGAATACCGCATCCTGGTCAAGATCGACGGTGCGGATAAAATGGAGCTACGCGCCCTTCTCGACCTTCCGCTCATAAATGCGGACGGAGACCCCGTGGTGCTTCGCAACGTGGTGGAAGTTCGGCCCCGAAGCGGACCGGTGCTCGTGGAGCGCAAAGATCAAGAGCGCGTGGTGTATGTGACGGGCAATATCAGTGGAAGGGACATGGGCTCGGTCCTCGCCGACATCCGCGAGGGTCTGCGGCCGATTCCGGTACCCAGGGATTTCAGCATTCTTTTCGGGGGAGACTATGAGGAGCAGCAGAAAGCCTTTCGCGAGCTTCTCATGAGCTTCCTGCTGGCCTTGCTGCTCGTGTACATGGTGATGGCCTCTCTCTACGAATCGCTTCGCTATCCCTTTGTGGTGATGTTTTCGGTACCCCTTGCCGCCATCGGCGTCGTCCTCATGCTCTTTATCACCGACACCACCTTCAACGTGCAATCGTACATCGGCTGTATCATGCTGGGCGGCATCGTGGTGAACAACGCCATATTGCTGGTGGACCACATCACCCTGCTGCGGCGTCGGGAGGGTTTGCCGCTTCGGGAGGCCATCGAGGAGGCGGGGAAAAGGCGGCTACGGCCGATTCTCATGACCGCCATGACCACCATCCTTGCCATGACGCCCCTGGCCATGGGCATCGGGGAGGGGGGCGAGGCCCAGGCCCCCATGGCCCGGGCCGTCATCGGAGGGCTCCTGAGCTCCACCTTCATAACACTGTTGGTGGTCCCGACCATTTACGCCGTTTTCGAACGTAAGGTATTCAAGGAGACCCGATGACGCAGATATGCCACCTCCTAAAGGCAGTCGGCGTGCTGGCCCTCGGCTGTTTGCTCCTCGCCCCGGTATCGTGCAGGCATGGAAGAAGCGTCCCGGGCGCTGTCGGGGTCCCGAGTCCGCTTCACAAGATGCCCGCAGCCGTAAACGAGAAGAACCCCCCGGGCACCGTAAACCTGCCCGAGACCGGGCCTCTTCGCCTCACGGTGCAGGAGGCCGTTCTCACGGCACTGGAAAACAACCGCGCCCTCGTGGTGGAACGGATCCATCCTGCTGTGGTGGGCACGTTCGACCAGGAGGAGAGGGCCGCGTTCGACCCCACCTTCGAAGCCGCAGCCTCCGCACAAAAAGAGGATGCCCAAGGCCCCTTCGCCGCTACCGGCGGACGGAGCGACGAGCGCAGCGAAGTCCTGCTGGCGGACTTTCGTCTCACCGAGTTTTTTCCCACCGGGACATTGGTGGAAGCGAGCGCGACCGCTCAGACCACCGACTCCACCCGATACGCCGATCCCTTTGCCTCCACCCGTCTGGGGCTTTCCGTCACCCAACCGCTGCTCCAGGGTTACGGAGTGAATGTCAACCTGGCGAGACTCCATCAATCGCGGTTGGAAACGGCCATCAGCCGGTACGAGCTGCGGGGTTTCAGCGAGTTTCTCGTCGAACAGGTTGAAGAGGCTTACTGGGACTACGCACTGGCCGGACGGCAAATGGAAATTGTGGAAGAATCGCTCAGTCTGGTGAAACAACAGCTCTCCGAAACCGAGAAGACGATCCGGGTGGGAACCATGGCCGAATCGGAGCTGGCCGCGGTGCAGGCCGAACTGGCCACGCAACAGCAAGGCATCATCAATGCCAGGAGTGCCCTGGAAACCAGGCGGCTGCGGCTGCTGCGGCTGCTCAATCCACCGGGCAATGATCTGTGGAACCGAAAGATCATCCTGGTCCATCCCCCCAAGGTCCCCGAAGTGCACTTCGACCAGGTGGCCGAGCACGCGCGCATCGCCCTTGGCAGGCGCCCGGAAATCAGGCAGGCACAGCTCCAGATGCAGCGGCAAGACCTGGAAATCGTCAGGACCCGTAACGGCCTGCTGCCCCGCCTGGACCTTTTCGTGACCCTGGGAAAGACGGGGTACGCCGATTCGTTCGGGGAGTCAGCCGGCAACCTGGGCCAAGACGACTATGACGCGGCAGGGGGTTTGCGGCTCGCGTACCCTCTTGGGAACAGGCAGGCCGCCGCCCGCCACACGAGGGCCCTGCTGCAGCGGGAACAGGTGGAAAAGGCTTTGGACAACCTGCGCCAGCTCGTGGAGCTCGATGTGCGCAACGCCTACCTCGAAGTCCGCCGCACCCGACAGCAGATCGATGCGAGCCGCGCCACCCGAAAGCTCCAGGAAGAAAAACACCGCATCGAAACCGAGAAATTTCGGGTGGGCCGTTCCACCAGTTTCCTGGTGGCCCAGGCCCAGAGGGACCTTCTCGCAAGCCGCATCGGTGAGGTCCAGGCCGTGGTGAGCTACCTCAGGGCCTTGACCGCCTTCTACCGACTGGAGGGCACCCTGCTCGAGCGGCGGGGGCTTGTCACACCCGGAGAAGAAGCGGGAGGCGGCACCGTTTCAAGGTGATGCACGCAGATCGAGGGATTTTGGGACCTACAGCGCGCGCCAACAAATCGCGATGTCCTGCATCCCCCGCGCCCCCTGGGAGAGGGCCGGGGTGAGGGCATAAAAAGCGCAGGTTGTGGCCGCGCAAGATATGTGGCGGCCCGAGAGCCAGAGACTCGAAGTTCCAAAAACCGGGCTTGATCATATATTCGGCCACAACGCGTGGGGGCAAGGTGAACCACTGGGAAACCGGATTCCGGATCAAGTCCGGAATGACGGTATTTCCATCTGCGAAGTGGTCAGGGGCGGACCGTGGATTGACCTGTTTGCCGAAGACGGAACCGACTCGGTGGCCCATGCTGTGATCAAGCCCCAAAAACCGGCGGTTGAGGACCGATTTGGATACCCCAGGGTCAGTCTGCCGATATTTCTCTCGCTTGACATTTCGGGATAGACATACTATTAATACATGTTTATGATTTACGATCAAGATGAACGAAGTTGAGAAATCCGGCTTGCCGGTGACAGGCATTGCAGTCTTGCGAAAGATAGCGCTCAGCAATACATCCTCCCGTCTGACCCCGCCCTGAGGATGCTCCTTTCATCCCCGAAAAGAGTGATGGCATTCCTCCTGCAAATCTTCGGTTAAATTTCAAGACACTTTTTTTCACACGACTTATTTCTTAAGAATGAAGAATTGCGGGGCGTTGAGCTACTTTCTTGCAATCCTGCTTCAGGAAACCCTCTGTTTGAAACAGGATATCCGTTAACGAGGCGATGATGAAAGCCAACCCCATCAACAAGGGCCCCAAACTGGAAATGGACCGTCGGCGCACGTTCGGCATCATCAGCCATCCGGACGCCGGCAAGACCACCCTTACCGAAAAGCTGCTGCTCTTCGGCGGCGCCATCCAGATGGCGGGATCGGTCAAGGCCCGCAAGGCTGCCCGACACACCACCAGTGATTGGATGGCCATCGAGCAGGAACGCGGCATATCGGTCACCAGCTCGGTAATGAAGTTCAAGTACCGTGATTTTGAAATCAACCTGCTCGACACGCCCGGACACCAGGATTTCTCCGAAGACACCTACCGCGTCCTGACCGCAGTGGACAGCGCGGTCATGGTCATCGACAGCGTCAAGGGCGTGGAGACACAAACGCGCAAGCTCATGGAAGTCTGCAGGATGCGCAACACGCCGATTCTCACCTTCGTCAACAAGCTCGACCGGGAGGGCAAGGCGCCGCTGGAAATTCTGGGCGACATCGAGCAAAGTCTTCAGATCGAATGCGCCCCGCTGTCCTGGCCCATCGGCATGGGCAAACGTTTCAAGGGCGCCTACAATCTTCACCGAAAGGAACTGTCGCTATTCGAGCCGGGCCAGGAGCGTCTGACCGACGAGATGGTCACCATCCGCGGCCTCGACGATCCACTGCTCAATGACGTGCTGGGGAGCCAGGGCGACGAATTGCGTGAGGATATTGCCCTGATCGAAGGAGCGACCGACCCTTTCGATCTGCACGAGTTCCTCAGGGGCAGCCAGACACCGGTCTTTTTCGGGAGCGCCATCAACAACTTCGGTGTTCGGGAACTGCTCGAAACCTTTGTGCAAATCGCCCCCCCGCCACTTCCACGGCCGGCCACCTCCCGCATGGTCCAGCCCGAGGAGGAGGATTTTTCGGGGTTCGTTTTCAAGGTCCAGGCCAATATGGACCCGGCGCACCGGGACCGGATCGCCTTTGTGCGTGTCTGCTCGGGCCGCTTCCAGCGTGGCATGCGGGTGCGGCACCACCGCATTGGCAAGGATATCCAGATCGCCAATCCGATCATCTTCATGGCCCAGGACCACGCCTTAGTAGAGGAGGCATGGCCCGGCGACATCATCGGCATTCACAACCACGGCACCATCCGGATCGGAGACACTTTCTCGGAAAAGGAGCCGCTCAGTTTCACCGGCATTCCGAATTTCGCACCCGAGCATTTCCGGCGGGTGCGGCTCAAATCTCCCCTCAGGATGAAACAGCTTCAGAAAGGGGTGCACCAACTGGTCGAGGAGGGCGCCATCCAGCTATTCCGGCCGTTGATGGGAAATGCCTTGATCCTGGGGGCTGTGGGGGTTTTGCAGTTCGAGGTGACCATGGGGCGACTCAAAGCCGAATACGGGGTCGACGCGTCCTATGAACCGGTGGATTTTGCCACCGCACGATGGATAGGCTGCGATGACAAAAGAATACTGGCCGCCTTCGAAAAGGAGCACCGACCCAATCTGGCGTGGGATGCGGAAGAAAACCTGGCCTACCTGGCGGAAAGCGAATGGCAGCTCAACTACACGGCCGAGAAGTGGCCGGAGATTCATTTTCACAAAATCCGTGAGTGCCGATGACCCAATGACAAGGCGCGGGCCACGGATATCCGAGGCTGAAGATGATCTATGAGAAATCCGCAATCGCATTGAAACCGAACGAAACATCATCGACGGGTCGCGTTGTTCCATACCCTGCAATCTTTGCGGCGTTTCATCGATAGGCGTGCTTTCTCTGAAAGACCGAAAGGGCGCATATCTCAGAACGGTCATCTGCAAGAAATGCGCTTTGATACGCACTGATCCACGGCCGGACGGTGGGGCCGCTTATCGCGATACTGGTCGCCGCCGTTTTCGGAGCCATGGAGGGCCTTACCGAGTTCTTGCAGGTTTCTTCCATCGGTCACCTGATTCCGGCCGCCGCCTGGCTTGACCCATACCACACCCCAGCCGCCAAAGCAGGAATCGTTGCTCTTGAAATCGGGATTCCATCGGGGGCGGTGCCGGCAGTTGCCGGGATCTATGTGGCGCAGATCCGTTGGGTCTTGCGGGGTTTGACCGAACACGACACGGCAGGACGCCATCTGATGATATTGCTTCCGGCGGCCTTTTTGCGGGCGCGCATCATTGGAAAGTCGGCGGAAAGAAGGCTTGCCGATCAAGTGGGCTCTATGAGGCATTGGGCCGAGGAGTTCAATGACCCTGTTTCTTCTTGACAGCGGCCCTTTTTCATAACGTAAAGAGGCGCTATGTGGGGATCGTAGACCTCGAAGGTTCGGGACCATCTCCGGGGAGGAAGGCCGTGAAGTATTACACCTCCGTATTGAGCTACTTCATGCATGGGACGAGGACCAAACGCAATCTGCGCCAGCTCTTCAAGTTTCTCCTTATCCTCACCCTTCTGGTGACCGTTTACAGCATCTCCTTCCATTTCCTCATGGCCGTGGAAGGCAGGGACTATTCCTGGGTCACCGGGGTTTACTGGACCCTCACGGTCATGACCACCCTGGGCTTCGGAGACATCACCTTCCACTCCGATCTGGGTCGCCTTTTTTCCATTGTGGTCCTGCTTTCCGGGGTGATCTTTCTTCTCACGCTGCTGCCCTTCACCTTCATCAAGTTCTTCTACGCCCCTTGGATGGAGGCAGAGGCCAGAAGCCGGGCGCCCAGGGAATTGCCCCCGGAGACGAAAGATCACGTGATCCTCACGAGCTATGATTCGGTGACCATCGCCCTTATCGAAAAACTGAAGGGCAGACGACAAGAATATGTCCTGATTGTGGAGGACATCCGGCAGGCCCTGGATCTGTACGACGTGGGCATGCGGGTCGCCGTGGGAAACATAGACGATCCTGATACCTATCGCAGGATGGGGCTGGAACGCGCTTCCCTGGTCGTGGCCACAAGCCGGGACGAAATCAACACGAATATCGCGCTTACGGTTCGAGAGGTGAACGAGCGTGTGCCCATCCTGACGACCGCCGACTCGATTCACTCCGAAGACATCTTACAGATGGCCGGGAGCACCGGGGTGCTTCAGCTCTACGAGATCCTGGGGCGCTCCCTGGCCACCTGGACCGTTGGCGGGGACTGCCGGTCCAATATCATCAGCCGGTTCGACGAATTGGTCATCGCGGAGTCCCCCGTTCTGCAAACCCCCCTGGTCGGCAAGACCCTCTGGGAAAGCCGCATCAGGGAGGATTACGGCCTGACGGTGGTGGGGATCTGGGAAAGGGGGCAATTCAGCATCCCGACGGCGGAAAAGAGGATCGATCGGACCAGCGTATTGGTTTTGGCGGGATCGAAGGAGAACCTGGCGGCCTACGACGACATCTATTCCTTCTACCACATCTGCCATGTGACCGCGAATCCGGTTCTCATCGTGGGGGGCGGCCGCGTCGGCAAGGCCGTGGCGAATCAGTTCAAGGAGCGGCACATGCCCTACCTTATCATCGAAAAGAACCTCCGAAAGGTGGAGGAGGAAAACTATGTGGCCGGAGATGCCGCAGACATCCGCACCCTGCAAAAGGCCTGGATCGAGAAGGCCCATGCCAGCGTGATCACCACCCATGACGACGCTACCAACATCTACCTGACCCGGTACCTGAGAGGGTTGAGGCCGGACATGCAGATACTCAGCCGTGCGAATCTGGACCGCAACGTATCCACCCTGCACCGCGCAGGGGCTGATTTCGTCATGTCCTATTCCTCACTGGGCGCCAACGCCATCTTCAACTTCCTCACGAACGAAGGCATCCTCATGCTGGCCGAGGGCATCAATGTCTTCCGTCTGAAGGCACCGCGCTCCCTTGTGGGCAAGACCCTTGCCGAGTCCAAGATCCGGGAAAAGACAGCGTGCTCGGTGGTGGCCATCCGCTTGGGTGGCGTGATGACCACCAACCCGGACCCGCAGGCCCCGATCCGGGACAGCGCCGAGTTGATAGTGATCGGGGACTACGAGGGAGAGAAAAGGTTTCTCGAGTGGATGCGGGAGTAGCGATCCCTCCTGCATGCAGCAGCCATGCCCGTGTCCGCTCCTGTCCATGTTGCCGAGGGTCTTGCGGGGGCAAGGCAAAACACCGGATCTGTTAAAAGGGGAAGGCCCTTCCCGCACAGGACCCCATGCAGGAAACAGGGGAACAAGGCCTCCCCCCCTCCTTGCCTTTCAACCAACACCGATGGTTCCTTCCACGTCGCGTCCGAAGGCTACTTGCCCGCTTTTGTGTTTTGCTTCAGGTCCGTGTCGCAGAAGACGTACTTGGGGAAGGAATAGTAGGTGGAAGCATAGCCTGTTTCCACTTCCCCGCTGTAGTTCTTTATCCACGGCCACCACATGTGGAAAAGATTCTGAGCCGGTGCCGGCAAAATATAGGTCTGGTCGAGCAAATAGGGTATGATATCCCTCAGGAGTTGGTTTCGCTTGGGTTCATCGAAGTAGTTTTCAGATACCGCCTTATACGTGTCCATGATACGCTGGTCATCGATCATGCTCCAGTTGAAGTAGTTCCCTGTCCTGAGCCATATCATCTTGTAGAAAATGGTGGGACTCACGTTCCCAAGGTACATCTGCTTGTGTGTTTTCCCCGCCCCGATGGAAGTGGCCACCGCGTCCTCGTAAACCTTGAGTTCGAGGTCAACGCCGATCTTGGCCCAGTAAGCGTTGTATATGGACAGCAAGTCCACCGACGCGGCAGTGCAAACGATATCGGTCTTGAAACCGTCAGGGTAGCCGGCCTCGGCCAGAAGTTGCTTTGCCCTCTCGGGGTGATACCCGTAGAGCTCCCGCACGGACTCCGGGAGCTGCTCGAATGGAATGAAGACGTCCCGAAATTCGGGTATGGGCAGAATCGGCCAACTGTATGTTTCGGCATGGCCCCCGTAAAACTTGTCCTTGATTCCTTCGTTATCGATGGCCATCGCCAGGGCCCTCCGGACCCTGATGTCGTCAAAGGGCTTGGTATCGATTCTCATGTAGATGGCAGGCAGCGATGAGCCCGAGGGATACTCCATCCACTTGAGTTCCGGGTTGGTCTTCATCAAATTTTCCGCGTCCTCCCACGGTACGTAGGCCCCCATCCCTCCCAACCAGTCGATTCTGCCGGTTCTCAGGGCCGCGATCCGGGTGGAGAGGTCCGGTATGATCAGGTACTTGACGCTGTCAAGATAAGGCAATTGGTTCTCCGGAAAGAAGGGGTCCTTTTGCCAGTAGTTGGGGTTTCTTTCGAAGGTCATGCTGCTGTGGGGGACATAGTCCACCAACATGAAAGGTCCGGTACCACAGGCATTCTTCCAGTCTGCCAAATCTCCGTATTTCTCTACCACTTCATGGGGTATCATCTTCGAATGCTGGGTGGCGAACTCATATACGAGTCCGGTCATTCCGGGTAGACACTTGATGATCGCCGTCCACCGATCCGGTGCCGTTATGGACTCGATGTGGGTCTCCCGTGGGTAAGCTGTAAAATGATAACAGGTCTTGGTCTCGACTTTGGCCATTTTGGACGTCGCAAGGGCCCCGGGGCATTCGGCGTTGGAGGGGTGTGGCGTCCAGGCTTGCCACGAATCGGCTCCGGTGCATTTTTCTAGAGACATTTGGGGAC